>Ga0209427_10003095_pt1 | contig 19578 bp, 11 predicted proteins | sample DeeMarSWOR136_30_FD_187465 | JGI IMG/M metagenome (GOLD analysis project Ga0209427, IMG submission 187465) | Marine sediment microbial communities from White Oak River estuary, North Carolina - WOR-1-36_30 (SPAdes) (version 2) | ecosystem: Environmental > Aquatic > Marine > Intertidal zone >...
CGATTTTCAAAAAGTCACCACTTTGCGGTCGCTCCTGGCTGTAGATGCCAAATCCATTGGGTGAGTTGCTGTGACGGTAAATCTCAATGGTTAGAGATTGTTCTTTCGGGTTTTCATAGGTCAATGTGGCCAGTTCCTGGAAATCATAACTCAAATAGAGTTCAGCAGCACCGTTGATATACTCATACAAATTGTGAGGAGTATATATTTCAGGCTCTTTGATTTTCGACAAGCCTGGTATTTCAGGGAAAATTCCGGTCATATCCTCTTTTCCTGAACTAAAAGAAGCAGTTGCGATAAGACAACTAACCACAATCATCAACCAAAGATTTCTCCTTCTCTTCATTTCTCATCTCCTTTTCTTTGTCTAAATCAGACCAAAAAGTCCTTTGGTACATGCTTGATTCTTGCAATATCTATGACTTTATCCCTGACATCAAATCCCATGGTGCATTGAACATGGCAGGTGGGACACCGGTTACAGTCGAGATTAGATAAATCTAAGGATTGCAATGTTTCTTTGGCTTTAGCTGGATTTTTATAGCCATAAGCATACATGTAACTTCTCATCAAAGTAGGAATATCCAGGTTATATGGACACTGTAAACGACAGCGCCCGCATTGAGCACAGTAAAGACCGGACATACCGGTTTTTTGGCCAAGTTTAAGGTCTTCTCGTTCCTTAGGAGTAAGGGTCAAGTCTTCCATCACCGACATGTCCAGTTCCAGCTGGTCAAAGGTACGTATTCCTGGAATAGTGGTATGGACATTTTCATCCTGGAGAATCCATTTTAAGGCTGCTTTGGCATTGATGGGATGTTTTCTCTCTCTGTCCCAATAGCCCCCGGCCATGGTTTTCATGGCTACTACGCCCAAACCAGCTTTTGCTGCATAGGCGGTAGCCTTTTTCATCTCTTTCCGGTGAGGTTGGCGGAAATTATAACTGGTACTGAGGACATCATAGATTTTTTCATCAGCTGTGGCTCGGATTAATGACAATTCATTGTGATGGAATGAAGCTCCCAAGAAACGGGTTTTATTTTCTTCTTTTAATTCCAACATGGTATCCCTAATCAATTGATCTTTCAGGGTTTCCTGTGTTTCAACACCATGAAGATAGAGAATATCCACATAATCCACCTGCAACCGTTTTAAACTCTGGCCCATCTTTTTACCGAAGTCCTTCTTAAATTCAGAAACACTAATTTTTTCAGATGGTAAACCGGTGCGGTTATTCAGATAGGGGATTATCTTGGTAGCAATTATAAAGGATTCTCTGGGTCTTTCTTTAAGTATTTGACCCAGCATGACTTCATGCCTGCCTGCTCCATAACGGTTGGCCGTATCCAGATAAACGATACCGGCATCGAGGGCTGTCCGGGTAATTTTAGGGCCGGTGCCTCCTAAACTGATTGCCGGCACTTTGATACCTGTTCGACCTAGAGTTCGGTGAATTATCTTTTTTTCCTTTTTTGCAACTTTTTTTTCTGCGCATTTACCTTTCATGAGAGATGGCAACATAGAGATTCCGGCAATTCCCAAAATTCCTTTTTTAAAAAATTCTCTTCTGCTTTTATAACAATTGTTTTTCGACATTAATTCCTTCTTTTAATATATAGGCCAGGGATATACGATTGTTCTCAGGCATAACAGATCCTGGGGTGAGAATTCCTCCTGTTTTTTAAAATTTATGGGAATATCGTATATATTTGCAGGAGCTTCCTTATGGCTAATCTCAAGGACTTTAAAGTTCCATTTCAACCGTCCCCCTCGAGGCATGAATGCCTCGTCGGATTTCATGATAAATCCGTCTATTTTTTTTAATTCAGATAAATAGACTGGTTGTGGGTTAAAAAAGGATCGGATCCAGTGAAATAGTTCATCGAATAACTGCCAATTAAACCGTACATCTGGAGTTACCAAAATCGTTCGTTCCCTTTCATAAAACCGTAGATCTACCTCCATCATCCACTCGTTTACACGGTATGTATCACAAGTCTTTTCAAGGTAAGTTTCTTTTTCCTTTAGTTTTTCTACAGTACCGTTAAATCGTAAATCAGATAATACCTCAATATATGATGGATCTAGGTAAGATACTTGGTTTTTCTGCAGGGAAACATCCACAAAAGTAGCATTTGTCAAGTTAATCACCAGGATTCGCTTTTTTTCTTTATCCAAGGTGAAGCGCCAGTCTGTATTCATTATTTCTAATTGCCATCCAGTGCTAATAAAAGTGACTTTGTCCCTGTCAAACCACCACTCGTTGACCGCATTAATCTCGGGCACTATATGGCCCAAACGGTATCCGCCATCAACATGCAGAATCCCTTTGACGTAAACATCGGCTTGAACAACCATAGATATCAAAATAAAAACACAAAAAAAGACGATAATTGTTTTCATTTTTCTTTTCTCCTTATTGATTTGAGCTCCTCAGACCAAAAATTCCTCCGGAATGTTAAGGTATAGAATTTCATCTTTGCTTCCGTAGTTATGAGCATGTTATAGGTCCTAAAACAAGTAAATAATGACTGAAAACGACTCACCAAATCGACCCGACTCATAAGGTCGAACGTTTTATAGTGAAAAATTGAGAAACAACACGGCCATTGCTGTCCTGAAAACGAGGACTTGAAATCCGGTCTGAAGGCTTGCTGTCGAAATTAGAGTATGCATGCCCATAGGAAGTGTTTTAATGCCTCCCAGGCTAAGTTTATTGCTCAAACATCAAGCGTAACCAGATCTCTAATACGAAGCATAACAAGCTGATCTGGAAAATCTAATTTGTGTTTCCCTTCTATTGAGAACTTAAATTTTTTGATGCATTTTTCTCCTGAGCTAGTATTAAACCGGAGAAAAGGAAAACAAGCAGGATTGCTCCTCAAATCACTATATTTCTCGTTTTCCTCTCCAATTGAGCTAAATATTCACAGAGAGTTAAGATGTCTATTTTTTTCATTGTCATTCTGCTCTTCCTGTTCTCAACCATTGGGCCCAATCTTCGCGGTTGTTTACAGAGGCAATTTCTGCGGCTTTAGACCAATTGTAAGGGACTTCAATGAACTCAACCGAATATGCAGAATCGTCTCTGGAAACTATACAGTACTTCGCATGCGGACTGCCGCTTTCCATCTTGTGCGGATAGGGCTGCTCATCACAGTAGGCCGGTAATCCGACACTGCCTGCATTAATTATCAATCTGTTATCAGCCAAATAGACAGAGCGAAAAACATGGCTATGTCCGCAAAGTATGACTCTCTGTTTCACGGACGGTATGAGCGAGACAAGCTCAGATGTCTTTTTTAAAGTCACTCCATGAATTGAAACTGACTCAAGCAAATATTCATCGTCTTTAAATGGAGTTCCGTGGCAAAGGAAAAACTCATCTTTGAAGATCATCGTGGATTTTAGGCTTTTTAACCAATGCAGATGATCAGAGCTCAAATTTTCTTGAACATAACGCAAAGTCAATGATCTCTCAGACTCCGTTGAATTCTCTAAGATGATGCGATCCTGATTTCCCAGAACACTTTTTATCTTGAGCTCGATTAAAATTCTGGCCGTTCCACCAGGATCAAGGGGGCCGTAAAGACTATCACCAAGGTTCACAACACCGTCAATATTTCTCTGTCTTATATCTTTAAGAACCGCTTCTAGTGCCCAACGATTTCCATGGATATCAGAGATTACAGCAAACTTTGACCTCAAAATTCTAACCTCCAATAAAAAAAATGCAGATTTGCCTGCAATCCATTCGAATTACTATCGATCTACTTTTTGGCAGTATTTTTCTTTCAAAAAAATATCAAACCAGAAAATCTTCTGGCACGTCTTTGAGTCTTGCAATGTCCAATATCTTATTGTGGATATCAAAGCCCATTGAGCAAGTAACAGTGCAGGTATGACAATCTGTACAAGGTGTATTGTGTAAATCAACAGACTGCAGCGTTTCTTTAGCTAACGCTGGATTCTTATAGCCATAGGCGTACATATAACTTCTCATGATTGTAGGAATGTCCAGGTTGTATGGGCACTGTGAACGGCAGCGACCACATTGGGCGCAGAAGAGGCCATTTATGCCTATTTTTTTTCCAAATTTCAAATCCTCTTTTTCCTGTGGAGTAAGAGAAAGATTTTCCATCACCGACATGTCCAGCTCCAGTTGATCAAAGGTGCTTATTCCTGGAATAGTGGTATGGACATTTTCATCCTGGAGAATCCATTTTAAGGCTGCTTTGGCATTGATAGGATGTTTTCGTTCTTTATCCCAGTAAACACCTGCCATGGTTTTCATGGCTACTACGCCCAAACCAGCTTTTGCTGCATAGGCAATGGCTTTTTTCACCTCCTCTTTATGTGGCTGGCGGAAGTTGTAAGCGGTAAGAATCACATCGTAGATCTTTTCATCCACAGATGCTTGAATCATTGCGGGTTCATTCTGGTGAAAGGATACTCCCAGAAAGCTGGCTTTTTTTCCTTCTTTCACTTCTAGCATCACATCCTTGACTAGCTGGAGTCCGATCAAATCAGGATTATTGGGGCCGTAGAGGTAGAGTATATCTAGATAATCAAGCTGCAGATGTTTCAGACTTGTGTCGAGCGCGTTATGAAAGTATGCTTTGAATTGAGCTGAACTGATATTTTCAGGAAGTGATCCCGTCCGGTTATCCACAGGAAGGTAAATCTTGGAGGCTACTACAAAGGAATCTCCCGGCCTTCCTTTCAATACTTCTCCCAGAATGCTTTCATTGACACCGCTTCCATACCCAGGGGCTGTATCAAAATAAACCATACCGGCATCCAACGCAGCACGCACCAGTTGGGGATTATCGACGAGGCCACAGCCCAAGCTAACAATGGGTATTTTAAGTTTAGTTCGACCCAGTGTTCGATAGATAATATTTTTTTCCCTTTTTGCTCTACTCTCTCCCTTGATCAAAGAAGGCAATAGAGAGATACTGGTAACCCCAGTTATACTTTTTATTAAAAATTCTCTTCGACTCTTATTCCATGTCCTGCTATTCATTGATTCCTCTCTTATAAAGGTGTTTTTTGATCATCATCTATTTCTACCATTCAGCTAAATAGAGCATTCCTCTCATTCCAATCAGGTCATCCATGGTGAGCTTCTCTTTTCGCTTAAAATCCTTAGGGATATCGTAGATGTTTTTAGGGGATTCTTTTTGGCAAATTTCCAGAATTCTAAAAAAACTCTTCAGTTGTTTTCCACTGCTGAATCGGATGTCGTTTGCTGCCATTAAAAAACCCTTTAAATTTTTTAATTTTAAAAGATAGGATTTCTGGGGATTAAAAAATGAGCGGATCCACTGATACAATTCATTAACAATTTGCCAGTTAAAGGGAACATCAGAGGTAACCATTATGGTTCGTTCCCTATCATAAAAACGTTCTTTCTGAAAAGTGATCCACTCTGATACCGTATATACTTCACACACTTTTTGATGGATGGTTTTCTTTTTACCCGTTTTTCCAATTGTTCCGTTCATTTGGTAGTTATTTAATCTTTCCACTAATGATTGATCGATTTGTGATGAAAGATCCATCTGGAGATGAACTTTTACAAATGTCTTTTCGCTAAGATTGATCACTGTAATATGTTTTCTTTCCTTGTCGAAAGTTATCCGCATTGCAGGAAAAGCCAAAAAACCTTCAAAATTACGAAACTCATGCCTGATAAAAGTAAGCTTATTCTTGCCAAACCACCATTCATGAACCACATCATACTCTGGGTAAAGGCTACCGTGATGATAGCGAGTTTCAACAGTCTGAGTTCCCTTTACATATACATCCGCCTGAGCAACCATAGTTACCAAAATACAAACACAAAAAAAGATGATGATTGTTTTCATTTTTCTTTTCTCCTTATTGATTTGAGTTCCTCAGACCAAAAATTCCTCAGGAATGTTAAGGTATAGAATTTCATCTTTGATTCCGCAGTTTCGAGCATTTTATAAGTACTAAAACAAGTAAATGATGACTGAAAACGACTTACAAAATCGACCTATCCCATAAGGTCGAACGGTTTATTAGTAGGAAGTTGATGAATATTAAAAATTTAAAATCGACAGTTTTTGTGAATAATTAAGGCTTATTACTTTTAAATAGGTTCCATACAATCTTTGAATATCTGCTTGGTTTTGAAATTAGAAAATGTCCCCCCAGCCGTCATGTCTACCAAAATTAAAAAGTAAAGATTACTAAATCTTATACGAAATCGCTTTTTAAAAGGAAAATAGATAGAAGCTACAATGGATAATCCACAATTTTATTCCTCGCTTACACACCAATAGCCTAAGAATGCTCCTTGAGTACCTCCTTGATCACCTTTCTCAGTTCATCACGTGGTGCTTCATATCCCCAACACTTATACTTTCCATTAAAGAAAAGGGCTCGTGATGTCTGGTATTTCTCAAGAACTTCTTTATCACCGCAGTTAAATTCACGAAGAATCACCTTATCACTGTATTCAGTACACACCTCTCGAACCCGGTGAATCTCTGTTATCGATGTCAAGCAAATTGGATTCCAAAAAACATCGATAACCACTTTTCCCTCTATAAGCAGAGGTTTATAATTCAATTTGTGCATATTAGGAGGATCAACCGGCTCAAAAGCTTTGAGCATTATCACCGTACTGCCCTGTCTCCCATACTCCTGATATCCGAGTTTCTCAAAAAAAGAGGCAGGCATGAACCAGAAATCGGTTTCATAAGCAAGAACTGCAACTGCTTTCTTGTTTTTTCTTGCTTCAGCCTCGACAGCTGCCATTAATGCCCTACCATAGCCACTACTTTGCACACAATCATAAACACGTTTGTAGTTTAGAGTAAGACAGGGAATCGTCATAAGATCCTTTCCTGACATACCCCATGTACCAAGCTCGATTGGCAGACAATGGGCAAATCCAACTGGTTTCCCCTTATCAATTGCTACTTTGACTTTGAGACCTTTCGTCAGAGCATTCCTCAACCAAAATTCCCTCACTCTTCGAGCACGATCTATTTCATCATTGAGGTCATCAATATGAGTGCAGGTTGCTACAAAAAGCATATGCTCATCCGTCAGATCAACGACTTCCATTCATTCTCCTCCGATAGAAAATTGCAATTTCATTTTACTAATGATAATACAATTCTCCCAAAATTTTAACATAACAGCTGGACCGATATTAGGAAGGCAGGTCAATTCTATTTTTATTTTTTTCATGAGATCTATGTCATGACTTGTTGGTATTGTGTTTTCATGGCCACATGACCAGCACCTCTCATCTCTGAAGCTTGCTTTATTAGAAGTTAAATGTGTAGGTATATTTCAACAGTACTGTCCGGTTGCTGGTGAACGGAAGAATGGGATCCTGTCTGTACCGATTGGTGTTAAGCCCTTCGTTGTAGACCAGATAGAGGTCAATGCCTTCGCGCGGGTTGTAGCGGAGCCGGATATTGGCAATAACCGCGTCGATAGCGCTGTTATACTGGATAAAGGCAGTGGCTGAAAACTTAGTGCTCAGCGTGTATAATACCCTCAGCCTGGCGATGTGAGCAGTAAATCGTTGATCGCGGCCAGGAAAGGTGACTCTGTTAAACTGGTAGGTGCCGCTCAGTTCCAAATCAGAAAAGATGTTCCACCGCGGAGTCAAACCGAGTGAAGTTCGCCAGCCATCATAGAAAGGCCCGACATAAAGAGTAGCATTGGTATAAATGGGTTTGCCCGGAGCAGTTGATAATTCGCAATTCAAACCGTAGAATGAATATCTCCCTTCTAGTACTTCGGCGTCGTCTGAAAGAGAAAAAGTTTCAGGTACGTTTTCATAGAAAAATCGCGGGGAAATTTCCCCTTCCCAGCCTGACTTTGTTCTAAACTGCCATCCCGTCCAAATCGAGACTGACTCGATTTCGCCGTCTGCGTTTCTCAGAAATAGGTGACTACTAAGAAAAACTTGATGACTGAACAAAGAAGACTTCTCGCTGGGTATCCATCCGTAGAACAATCCGGTGGCGAGCCGTGAATAGTTCTCGCGCATCTCGAATCCCAATCCAGGGTTATAGTCGGCACCAGCACGGGAATAACTCAATTCGTAACCAAAGCCTTTGATGGTCCGGCGCAGCCAGTTAAAGCGTATACGGGCAGGATCGAGCGAAAGAGGATTGTTTTCTTGACCCGTTTCGAAAGTCTGCGCCCATTTAATGGTCAGGTAGTCATCCCCGAAGACACGAATGATACCATCCAGCCCGTAGGCGAGGTTGTAAGTCCCGTCCATCCCAAACCTGGTCGTGGAGATGACGCCAATATAGGAATAGGGATTGAAGACCCGGCGGCGTATGCGGAACACCCCAAAATTTTCGGAGGGAAGATCTCCTGTTGGAGCTGTTTGCATGCTGAGAAACCCTAAATCCCAGGGGCCGACTCGGCCCACCAGACGGGCTCCTCCATAGATCCGGACAAGTTTCCCTTCGTGTATGCCGATCCGGCGGCTGTAAAAAAGACGATTCGGTTCACTTGTTTCGAAGTTGAAATCGAAATTGCTCGAGCGCTCCTGGAAGAACAGCCTTTTTTCAGGAAAGAATAGCGAGAAACGTGTCAGGTTAATCTGTTGGTCGTCTGCTTCAACCTGGGCGAAGTCGGTATTCAGGGTAACATCGAGGGTGAGATTACTTGTCAGTCCAAACTTCACATCCAATCCCGCCTCATGCTCGAGATTTTTGATGCTTTGATAAACTATTTCGTCCTCATTGAGCTCAAAAGACTGCCCCAATCCTCCCAACACATAAGGAGCAACATAGAGAGGTTTGCGGCTGTAGACGCCTTCCAGAACAAACTCCTGAGCTTGCGAGGGCTTGTAAAAGCTTATATTCCAATTAGGCGGGATTTCCGGAAAAGTTATATGCTCGCTCTTTCGCGCGATATATCTTCTGAGGATGATGCCCATTACGACACGGCCATTCCTGTCCTGAAAACGAAGGCTTGAGAATGGTATACGCATCTCTGCAAACCAGCCGTCGTCGTTACGAACAATAGCTACATCCCAGAAAGTATTCCAACTTGAGTTTAGGGGCTTGGAACCCTGAGCGTCGTCAGATATTGTAAAATCAAGACGTAAACCAGATGGTGTTGTAAAGAACCCTAATGCGTTCTCTTTATCGTTGAATGAGTCGATGACGATGCCAAACCAATCAGTACTTCCTCCTCCCCAGTCTCGTTTCTTAGAGGGAGCTTGTATTTTGGATGGCTCCCGATCATAGAGCCGTCCGGCAACATAAAGGAAATCATTATCGTAGGCGACCAGAATCTCTGTTCGTTCTGAAGGCTCCACACCGAAATTAGGAAAATGCATAACGACAGGAAACGGCTTAATGCCCTCCCAAGCAGTTTCATCGCTCAAGCCGTCAAGAGTCACCGGGCCATTAATGCGAGGCAAGACAAGCTGATCTGGAAGTTCTGATTTCTGTGTGAGTTCCTGTTGAGACCTTCCATTTTTTGACGCATTTTTCTCTTGAGCTATCATTAGACCGGAGAGAAGCATAATGAACAGGATTGCTGCTGGGATCACTTTATTTTTCATAAATCCTCTCTGATTAAGCGAAACATTCGCAAAGGTTTAAAATAAGATCTCATATCATAATCTCCATCTGAGACCTACTTGAATGCCCAGGCACTGACACATGTATGGATTTCAATATGTGTGCCTCACCCTTGGAAAAAGATTGTTTTTCATTGTTAAAGGTAAAAAGTTACAGAAATTGAGTCTTAAAATCGACCTGACTCATAAGGTCGGACGGTTTTATTGGGAAATTGAGCAGTAATAAAAAGATTTCTTCTCAATGAACTATTAACAATTCGGAAAGTATGACTGTTACTCGTATCTCAGCGAATCAACGGGATTGGCGACTGCGGCCCTGAAAGCCTTTGTGCTGACGGTCAGGAGAGCGATGGCCAGGGCAATCCCTCCCGATAGAATGAATATCCAGATCTCAAGCTCTATGCGGTAGGCAAAATTCTGGAGCCATCTATTCATAGCGAAGTATGCGATGGGCCAGGCAATCACATTGGCGAGGATCACCCATCTTGTGAATTCCTTGGATAAGAGCAGAACAACATTGGATACGGAAGCTCCCAGCACCTTTCGGATACCGATCTCTTTTGTCCTTTGTTCGGCTGTGAATGAGGCCAGCCCGAAGAGGCCCAGGCACGCGACGAAAATGGCAATCAGGGTAAAGGATATGAATATCTGTCCCATTCGATGCTCGGTGCGGTAAAGGCTGTCGAACGATTCATCCAGAAAAACATAATGGAACGGATAGGTAGGTTCTATCTGCTTCCACTTCTTTTCGATCGCACGGAGAGTTTCGGATAGATTTTCTGGACTCAGTTTGGCTGAGATTCTGTTGACCTCTCCAGACGATTTCATCAGATGACTCCGGATTTTTTGATGCAGGGATTCGAAGTGAAAATCCCGGACGACGCCGATGACAGTGTAGGGAACGTCGACGAATTTTCGGCCTATGACCTCAGTCATAGTCACGGTTTTCCCCAGAGGATTATCCCAGCTGAGCTGTTTGACCAGCGTCTCATTGAGAATGATGGCTTTTTTATCGGCAGGGCGGTCATGGGAGAGGGTCCTTCCGGCTGTCAGTTCCATGCCAAAAGTTTCTAGATAGTCATCATCCACTTCCATAAAGGGCATGACCTGCTTTTCCTGCGTGACGCCTTCAAACGAGAACATGGTCTCATTCCTGCCAATACCGGGTACGAGGGATGAACAAGTGGCTCTGACTACGCCAGGGACGCGCAGGATTTCGTTTTTGAAAACATCGTATTTTTGATGAACTTGGCCCCTCAAGGATATGACAGCGATCTGTTCCTTGTTGAATCCTAAATCGTGGTTCTTGACATGATGCAATTGATAGAAGATAACTAACGTACTGAAAATCAGTGTTATGGAGATGACATATTGCAGACTGACCAGCCCGTGCCGGAAGAAACGGTGCCCTTTTCCAGCCTTAAACCGGGATTTCAAGATTTCAATGGGAGCGAAGGAGGATAGGAAGAAGGCTGGATAGACTCCTGCGATCAGGCCGACCAGAAAAGTGATCCCAACAAGGCCAAGAATAATGATTCCATTCTGTATCGGATTGAATGCGAGGTCTTTGCTAACGAGCCGGTTAAATATGGGCAGCATGATTTGAATGAGGATGACAGCAATGATTAGACTGATAAAACTGAGCAGCATGGATTCTCCGAGGAATTGAGCGATCAGTTTTACCCGGGGAGCTCCAAGGACTTTTCTCATCCCTACTTCCTTAGCCCTCTGAGTCGATTGTGCCGTAGAGAGATTCATAAAATTGATACATGCGATAAGGAGAATAAAAAGGGCAATACTCGTCAGAATTCGGATATAAGCTGGATTCCCAGGAGGTTCCATTTCTCCTAACAGATGAGAATGAAGGTGGATGCTTCGGAGCGGCTGCAGAAATAGACTGATCTTCATTCCGAGTTGTTTGACCTGATCCGGCATGTTGGCCATGAGGAACTCGTAGTATTTCTTTGTGATTTCATCAGCGTTTGGTTTTCCCGTTAAGTGGATGTAGGTGTAGTAATTGAAGCCCATCCACAGATTCAGGTCTCCACGCAGCTGGTTCAAGGTAGAGAGCGATGCCAGCATATTATATTTAAAGTGTGAGTTATCAGGCATTTTCTTGACAACCCCTGTTATGGTGTACATGTGCTTGTTGTCCAGCTTGAGCATCTTGCCTATGGGATCTTCGCTTCCGAAGTATTTTTCCGCCATTTCTTCAGTGAGGACTAGGCTGAAGGGTGCTTCCAGCATGGTTTCCGGATTGCCGTTAACGAGCGAGATGGCGAAAACATCAAAAAGGCCTGGGTCTGCATAATAGATCCTGGATTCCTCAAACAGTTTGTCCTTAAAGGAAACAATCTTACTTCCCTCTCCCCTCAGTCTGGCCACACTTGCCACCTCAGGAAACTGTTCGACTAGGGCGGGGCCGAAGGGCGCCGGCACACTGGGAATTTCCATGTGGCGGTCCTGAGCATCAAGCTTGAGCGCGATGCGGTAGATGTCCTCACTGTTTTCGTGAAAACGATCATAAGTCACCTCATTCAGGACCAGCAAAAGAATGAGAAAGCTGACAGCCATGCCAATGGCTAGGCCAGTGATGTTGATGAGGGAGAAACTTTTTTTCTTCATAAGATTTCTAATTGCGGTTTTGAAATAATTCCCAAACATGTTTTCTCCTTATGAGCGACTCGGATCAATGTTACTTTTATTCTTGGGCTTAAAACCGGAATAGATAGCTTACTTTGAAAAAAAGACTCTGGGAGCTCTGGTAGTATTTTCCGAAAAAAGAGTCATGGAGCCATTGGTTATTTTCCCACTCGAGGTTCTCATGCAGCGAGCCATAACCGAGGTGCAGCACAGTGCCGGGAATTAAGGTGAACGAAGCAAGCAGGTCTGTAAGTACTACCTTGCGAAAACTATCGTACTGAATTTGCGCACGCACAAAGAAATACTCATTGAACTGGTAAGTCGTTTTGGATTGGAAAATATGCACATTGTACTGGCTTTTTTTCGTCTTGGGGTTTTCCAGCGTTTCATAGACATAGGAAAAATTTTGGTTGAAGCTTCCGGTTGGTTGTAGAGTAAGCTCTGAACGCCAGTTGATGTAATCTCCCATGAAGTGGTCCTTCTCGTGATAATATATTGAGTCGCCGACGCGAAGAAGGGTGAAGACATTCAGCCATTTTGTAAACTGCATATTGCTCCAAAAACGGAAGTATTTTTTATGGTAGGTGGTGCCTCCCCAACTTTCCCCCCAGAGATTGGCGTCCACTCTGAACCAGCCGTTCCATGCCATGATAGGATTGATGACGATCTGTGTGAAATAATCGGACATACCGGTAACCCAATCATATGTATAGAACCCATAAGTGAAGATGCGAAGTGTTCTTATCCATGGAAAACCATCGGAATTGGGGTACCACAACGGGCAGAAATAGTATTGAATATTCGTGATACCGGTCCGTTGATAGAACGCAGTCTCCATATTAAAATTTTCATCGAAGTGTTCGGCAAAAAACATGGCCTCCAAAGGTTTTGAATTATAGTCCCAACCTAAATGAAACGCGCCGCCGTCAGACTTTCCGCTCAGATTGGGTTGACCGGACATCGAATAAAGAAAATTTCCGGAGAGAGAATGGTGATTTTTAAACCGGAAGCGAAAATCAGCGCCAGCGACCCGGTTATAACTGTCACCCAATTCCTTGCCGGCGAAAAGTGCCCCGATGTAATTTTCTCCGCTCAAGGTTTTTTTCATGCGTCCAACCAGGTAAATAGCATTTTTCCCCACATAAAGGTTACTATTGTCTCCTGGATCTCTACCTGCCCATTCATCCCCGGCACCTAGAAAAGCAAAGGTGGTTTTGCCCACTTCGCCGGTGAGCTTCACCCCCCACTGCGGATCTACTATTTTTCTTGTGTGCACGGCAGCTCTCAAGTTGCCATCTTCCCCGGTTCCCGCTACATTAAAAAGGTTGCTGGATTCCATAAAAAAGGGCCGTTTTTCCGTATAGAAAAGAGGGTATCGCTGATTCACCTGAATCTGGAAAGCATCGCTTTCCACCTGGCTGAAATCAGGATTGTAGGCTGCTTCAGCTGTAATGGAAGAAGTTATGCCGTATTTTGCAGAAAAACCAATATCGTTAGCGGTGTCGGCAGAAGACCATTTATCCGGGCTTTGCCTGTCCCAGATTGAGCCAGAGGTAACTGAAGGCAGGATTTCTATTTTTTGTTGTTTATTCAATTTATCAAAGACTATCATCTGTGTCGAATTGAGCCAGCCTTGGCCGACGGGGATTTCCGGCATAGAACCTTGCAGATTGAGACGCGTGATTTGGCGAAAGAAAAGAACTCTCATTTCGACGTTTCCTCCGCTTTGAAAACGGATGCTTTTCAGAGGAATATGTATTTCCACAATGTATCCGTCGCTGACGATCCGTGCACCGCAATACCATACCCAATCGACTGATTGGTCATCGGTATCAGTTGAAGCCAGACGAAGTAGGTCGCCCTGTGAAGCCAGGCGAAGTCGGTCGCCCTGAATACCGCTGGGATTTACAAATATTCCATACAAACCCTGCCTGTTCCCGATGGCATCCAGCCCGACACCAACCCAGTCGTCCTCCCACATGCGATCTCTGCTGCATACAGAGGTTTTGATACGGCTGGGATCGGAATCATAACAATAAAAGGCGAAATAGAGATTATCCGGATCATACGCTACCTTTACGGTTGTTTTAAAAGGCAAGGGGTCGCCGTTAGATGGCCAATATGTGATGAAGTCATTTTCTGAAATGGGATCGGTCTGCCATGCATCATCCTCCAATACTCCATCTAGCACAGGTGGGTTTTCCACTTTGATGGGTTTTAAAACAGAAGAACCATCCGAGTTGGCAGCATAAAGATATGAATATAACAACACAGTTATAAGGGGCATTAAAGTGATTTTTAAGACGGTTTTGTTTATCATTGCCCCGGCTCCTGTTTTATCCTGCATTTAGACCGGAGAGAAGCATAATGAACAGGATTGCTCCTGAAGCAACTTTATTTTTCATAAATCCTCCTCCATTAAGCGGAACATTTGCAGAGATTTAAAATGAGATTTCATATCATAATCTCAATCTGAGATCCACTTGAGTGCTCTAGCACTGACACATGTATGAATTTCAATACGTACGCTTCTCCCTTGGAAAAAGATTGCTTTTCATTGTTAAAGGTAAAAAGTTACAGAAATCGGGCCTTAAAATCGACCCAGCTCATAAGGTCGGACGGTTTTATTAGAAAATTGAGCAGTTATAAAAATTTAAAAGGGATTGGTTTTTGGAATATGAGACTAATATAAACCTAATATTTCTTGTGTCATCGCGGGGATCGAAATGAAGTGGCGACATCATTTTTCCTAAAGATATGGCCACGCTCCCTCCGTTCGCTTGCCATGACAATGCAATAAAATTAATTGCGTTTATATTAGTTCAGGAATTCTGCAATTTCCTGAACTGGGAAGGAGTCATTCCAGTGTACTTTTTAAATGCTACGTTAAACACGGATTTCGAGTTAAAACCTGTTTGGTAAAGAATTTCTATGATCGTTTTTTTACGAGGGTCCTGCTCTGATAGAAGCCGCCTGCTCTCCTTGATGCGGTAAGAATTGATGAAATCGAAAAAGTTCTGGTTTAAACAAATATTTAGTACTTGCGACAGGTGATGCGTAGGAATTGCTAATTTTTCGGCAAGATTATTGAGACACAATGTTGGATCTAAATATGGTTTTTGGGTTTCCATGTATAGAAGCAATTTATTTTTATAATCCTCTTTAACTGCATCAGCTAAGGATGTTTTTTCATATTTTCCTCTGGATTGATTCTCTTTATTTCCGGCAAAGATTGCAGGCTGTTTAACGCCTTTAAGGAGCATTAGACTTACAAAAATAAGAAAAACGACTTCAGCCGTAATGTATAAGAAAATCCCGATATCACTATCCCCGATAGTCAGCCATAAAACGAGAGCAAGGAATCTGAGTGACTTCCATCCGATAAATCCAAAAAGCACGAAATTTAACCAGGCTAAATTGATGTGTTCAATAGTCGAATAGACGTTTTTGATCTCCATACGGTATTTCTTTAAAACTATCAATGAGGCAACAGCGTAAATAAAAAATTGAGTAAACTCTAAAAGGTCAAAACCCAGCCATTCAAAAAAAATGAGCAGGGAATCATCCCTTAGAATTTCCCTTAATGTATCGGCACTATTGATGTGGAATCTGAGCATGGTCAGGACACCGAAAAGTAGGAATGGGGTGAAATGAAGTAAATAAACTTTTTTAAAATGAAAGTCTCTCTTGGTTATGGACAGTACATATAAAAACAAAACCGGCACATATACGTAACAAAAAGGAAAATCAATATAAAACAGGTGGGGGGCGTGAGAAATGATAAAATTTCTTAACTCTTCAAAATGAGCAAAAACCCCACCGATTTCTGTAATGGCTTTAGATAATAAAAAAGTAACCAGAATAATATTACTCAGCCGCTTCTCATTTTTCTGAGTCAGTAAAAAAAAGGAAAAGAATAAGCATTGAAATATAATGATTAAATGGAAGATATTTTTAATATCATGCAGCATGATCTTTCATCTCTTCCTGGAAATTTGATAAGTCTAAAAGAATTTTAATTTTCTTTATTGCCTGTCACAAATCTCGCACCATATTACTCTTAATTAACCTCCTGGCATCACCGGATACACATTCAACAGAGAGATCAATGATGGAAACATAGAAACGAAATTCCCCAAAATATATTTTGATTAAAAGCATAATACATATATATATTACAGAAGTAAGCTTATGCAGTCACCCGAAATTTAAAAATCGGAACAATTATAACAACACAACTTATTGATAAAAAGCCATCATAAAGAAAGTAACGCCTCTTTGACCATAATCTTGACTAGATCTACTTTATAGCCATTCTGCTTTAACGGTTTGGCTCCTATGGTGGCTAACTCGCCTGCCCTTTTTGCTACATTTGTATTAATTGCTTTTCCTAACAGATAATTCTCAACATTTTTCAGTCTCCAGGGTATAGGAGCTACTCCACCCAGTACTAGCCGGGCTTCTTCACAGCTTTTACCCTTAAAGCTGAGAGATGCAGCTACTGATACGAGTGCAAAATCCCAGACATTACGCTCCATTCTTTTGTGATAAAGTGAACGTGTTCCTGGCCATGGATCAGGTATGATGACCTCGGTTACTATTTCATTGGGCTTGAGTATATTTTCCCGTTGCATATCTGTTTCCGGGCCGACAAAAAAATCTTCTAAAGGAACGATTTTCTCCCCTTCATTCGAGCCAATTTTTACCTGAGCCCTTAAGGCTATAAGAGGCGGAGCTGAATCTGAGGGATGCACAATGAAGCACCCATGACCGCCAAAGATGCAATGCCTTTTATTTTCTCCGTTAAAGGCAAAACACCCCATTCCACCTTTGCGAAAGCAATTAAAATCTCCACGATAATACCAGCAGCGAGGTCTCTGGCAAAGATTTCCACCGATCGTGCCCATATTTCTGAGCTGTGGTGATGCTATTACTCTGGCTGCATCCCATAAAGCGGTGAATTTTTCTTTAATAATGGTATTATCTTCAATATCTGCTATCCGGGTGAGCGCCCCTATTCTTAACTCCTTTCCACTCACATACTTGATGAAATTGAGATCACGAATAGTTTTAATATTTATCACTGCTTTTGGGCTAACAATCCCGTTCTTAATCTCTCCTAAGAGGTCTGTTCCACCAGCGATTATTCTCATGTCATCCCAATTATCACCGAGAGATGAAAGAGCCTCTTTTATTGATTGAGCATTTGCATGTTGAAATTTATTCATTATTTACCTCCTCTTCAGGGCTTGGATTACTTTATCAGGGGTTATTGGAAGATCAAGGAATCTCACTCCCAGAGCATTGTAAATGGCATTCGCAATAGCTCCTGCCGGTGGTATTGCCGGAGGTTCTCCCAGGCCTTTGACATTGATATTATTCCCGGGGAAAAAGGTCTTTGCGGCGTAAGTAGTTATCGTTTCGGGCATATCAAACTGAGATACAATTTTATAGTCCAATAAATTGTCATTGAGCATTTTTCCTGTAGCTTTATCCATTATTCTTTCTTCTGAAAGTGCATAGCCGATGCCCATTCCGACTCCACCATGTATCTGATTATCATAGGTAAATCGATTTAACACTCGTCCTGAATCGTGAGCTGCTATGTATCGCATCAATTTTATCTCACCGGTTTCAGTATCCACTTCCACTTCAACAAAATGACAAACGAAGATACTCCATTGATAGCCATAATAATTTGCTTTCCTTTTACCTATCCCGACTATTACCCGATCTATCGATTTAGAAGCTATTTCTTTTATAGTAAACTTATTCTCAGGATTACTCTTCTGAAAGATTATACCGTCTTTGATATCTACATCGTTAGAATCTACCTTCATCTCATATGCCGCTAATGAAAACAATTTCTTCTTTGCATCACAAGCAGCTAACCGAACTGTTGGGCCATCTGACCCTACTGTTTTACTCCCAGCACTAGGAAGGGTGAAGAAAGTAGTTTCAGTATCCGCATCAGTAACTTCTATGCTATCGAGTGGGACACTAAGTTCTTCTGCTACAATCGTACTCATAATGGTTCTAGTACCTGTCCCTAAATCGGATGCTCCTATAACAAGGTTGATGCTTCCATCATAATTTATCTTTACCAGGGCAGTTGATGGAGGACCACTTGTATCTGGCCAAGCGGCACAACCCATGCCTAACCCTCTCTTCTTTTTCCCTTTTGAAACTCCTGGGGCTTCCCTCTTATCCCAACCGGCTAACTTTGCTCCTTCCTGCATACATTCAGTTAATCCTTTACTCACGAAGGGCTTACCTGATTGTTGACAAACCTTAGCATTATTCTTTAATCGAAACTCTATGGTATCAATGTTGAGTTTCTCTGCTAATTCATCCATCATTTGCTCTAAAGAGAAAGAGCCAGGAGGACTGCCGGGAGCTCGCATTCCATTCCCTTGTCCTGTGTTTATATGAACCAAATACTCATCTGTCTTAACATTTTCACATCGGTAAAGGTTTCTCAATTGCAAACCACATAAAATATCATAATGATATGCTCCTATTGGATTAATACTTTTCATGCTGAGAGCAGTGAGTGTTCCATCTTTTTTTACTCCTGCCTTAATATACTGGATAGAAGAAGGACGGTTTCCATATGCTACCAGATTCTCTGAGCGTGTGGGAATGATTTTAACCGGTCGCCCTGTTTTTTTAGCAAAGAGTGCTGCAATTATCGCTTGTTTAAAGAGATAGTATTTAGTACCAAAACCGCCTCCCATGTATTGACAGATGACCCTCACTTTATTTATTGGTATATTTAATTTTTCTGCAATCTTCTCTTGAGTACGAAATACTCCCTGGGTGGAATCCCAAATGATTAGGTATTCGCCATCCCAGTTTGCGACTGTTGCATGGGTCTCCCAAGTACAATGCAAAGCTACCGGAGTAGTATATTTTCTTTCAAGAACTATATCCGCTTCAGCGAAGCCTTTCTCAACATCTCCTCGACTATAAGAATAGTAAGATTTTCCATCATACATTTGTAGATTCCCTTCTGGCCATATTTTGGGCGCTTCAGGTTTCATGGCTTCTTCTGGGTCTAATACGAAAGGTAAAATGTTATACTTTACCTTGATGAGCTTTAAAGCATCCTGGGCGATATATCCATCTTCGGCTACCACTGTTGCAACTTCATCGCCTACATAACGGACCTTACGGTCGAAGAGGAAACTTTTATCATCGTGCCATTTTATCTTGGGGGCATTTTTATAACAAAGCACACCTTTTACTCCAGGTAGCGCTTCTGCTTTACCGGAGTCTATATCAATAATTTCTGCATGAGGATGGGGTGAACGCAGGATTTTTGCACAAAGCATACC
>Ga0209427_10003098_pt1 | contig 19564 bp, 10 predicted proteins | sample DeeMarSWOR136_30_FD_187465 | JGI IMG/M metagenome (GOLD analysis project Ga0209427, IMG submission 187465) | Marine sediment microbial communities from White Oak River estuary, North Carolina - WOR-1-36_30 (SPAdes) (version 2) | ecosystem: Environmental > Aquatic > Marine > Intertidal zone >...
AGATTCTGGTTAGTGGCCGCAATTATTCTTGCTTCTGTCTTCAGGATTTTCTCTCCTCCAACTTTCATGAAATCCCTCGTTTCGATTACCCTTAACAGCTTTGACTGGAGGTTTGCAGAAATATCACCGATCTCATCCAAAAACAAAGTCCCTTTGCCAGCTATCTCAAACTTTCCTTTGGTTTCACACACAGCATCCGTAAAAGCGCCTTTGACATGGCCAAAGAGCTCACTTTCCAAGAGAGTGTCCGTTATGGCTGAACAATTGATGACGATAAAAGGCTCACCTCTATAGGGGCTGTTGTAATGAATGGCCTTGGCAACCAATTCTTTTCCTGTTCCGCTTTCACCCTGGATAAGAACGTTGGTTCGGGTGTTGGCTACCGAACCTATTAACTTAAACACCTCTCTCATTTGAGCTGAACGACCGATGATGTTGTCTATGGTGTATTCTTTCTGTTTCTCTTCAACGAGGTAGCTGACCTTTTCCTCCAGACTTCTTATCTGAAAAGCTTTATCAATGGTCAAATCCAGCTCAACATAATCAAGAGGCTTGACTAAATACTCGAAGGCTCCTGATTTTATAGCTTCTATTGTCGTTTTCATATCGTCGTAAGCAGTCATAATTATGATACTGGCGTTGGGATTCTTTTCTCTTATCCTGCCTAGAACCTCAAGGCCATCCACATCAGGAAGGCGAATATCCAAGATGACTAAATCAGGAGTGCTTTCCTCATATTTTTGAATCCCTTCCTCCCCGTCTTCAGCCACTAAAGCCTCATATCCTTTTTTAGAGAGATAAGAGGAGAGAGTCTTTCCGATCAAAGGATCATCGTCAATGACTAGGACTGATTTCATCTTTCCTCCTCGGTAGGAATAAGAATTTCAAAAGAAGTGCCTTTGGCCACGTTTTCTTTAACTCTTATGGTCCCTTTGTGCTGTTCTATGATTTTTCTGGCTATCGGCAATCCAAGACCAATTCCAGAAGCTTTCGTGGTGTAGAAAGGCTCAAAAACAGTCTCCCTGTTTTTTTCTGGAATTCCACAGCCATTATCAAATATAAATACTCTAATTTTACTTCCTTCCTTCTCCTTCAGAAGAGAGAGAGAAATATTTATTTTTCCCCTCTCTTCCACAGCCTCGTAGGCATTGCGAAGGATGTTTAAAAAAACTTGTTTCAACTTATCAGCATCCACGAGAACTTGAGGTAATCCTTTTTCGTAACTTTTTTCAAGAACAACTTTTTTCAACTCCAGAGTGTCAGCTAATGTTTTTATGGACTCATCGAGTATTTGCTCGATGGAAAATCGATCTAAATTCAGTTCTGAGACCCGAGTGAAATCCAGGAGCTCTTTGATGAATTTTTCCATCTGGCCTATCCCCTCCTGGGATATGCTTAAATGTTCTTTTTCAATTTCGTCCAATCGATCACTCTGAACAAGCTTCTGGATGTTTAGCTTGACTGATGTTAACGCATTCCTTATCTCATGGGCAATACCGGCAGAGATGCGACCGATGGATGCCAACTTTTCTGCCTGGATTAGCTTGTTGCTGGCAGCTTCCATTCTTTTTCTTGCCTGAAGAAGCTTGCGACTCATATCATTAAAACTCTGAGCTAAGTTTCCGATTTCATCCTGGGAGGTGATATCAATCTTTTGAGAAAAATCTTCTTTAGATATTTTAACCGTCCCCTCCACTAATTTCTTCAACGGCCCTGTTATCCTCCTGGCCAATAATACCGCTCCAAAAGCACCTATCAAAAGCCCTCCGCAGCCGATAAAGATCAACATCAGGCGGGTTTTTAGAATCTCTGCTCGCATCTCTTCCAAGGAAAGGCCAATCTTTATCGAACCCCATCTCCTCGGAGAGCCTCGCACAAAAATCGGAACTTCAATTTCCAGAATCCTTAAAATCTGTGCTGATTTTTTATCCTCAAACCTTTTCCTCTCAAAGAGGTAACTTTTTTCATCGACCTCTTCCCCCAGATCGCTGTAAAGATAAATATCCCTGTAGTCTTCTATAAAACTAGTGTGGACAAAAAGATTATTGTAGCGACCATATAAAACAACATAGATGAGATGTTCGTCTATCTGTTCTTCGATATTCTCTCTAACTCCTTCCTCATCCCATTGTATAAACGCTGGCAAATTCAAGTAAGCAATATTTTTGGCTATTAATACTCCTTTTTCTTTCTGTTCTTCAAAAATGGCTTTGACTTCTCGCTGCTCAATAACCAAGAGAATCGATGCTACAAGCACCATGAGTAAAACTATTGCCCAAATCATGAATCTTGTCTGGAGGGACATACGTAATTTTACTATTGCCATCTTATTTATCTAACCATATTTTTCTTGCGTCTAAATAATAAAATCCTAAAGAAGGAACTTCGACTCCCCTAACATAAGGCTGCATGGCAACCCTGTTCTGATGAGAAAAAAGAGGAAGAGCAGGAACATCAGAAATCAAAATTTTCTCAATTTGGTGAAAAAGATTTATCCTTTTGGTCCAGCTTCGTTCAATTTCGGCTTCCTGTAAAAGCTTATCCAATTCGGGATTAGCATAATTAAAAAGATTAAAAATGGATTTTGAGAAAAAGAGAGGTCGGATGATATCTTCAGGATCAGGAAAGCTCATCACTCTCCCTGTAAAAACAAGATAGGGTTTATTATAACTCTTTATCTCCTCAAGAGATCTATAATAATTTAATCTTAATTTTATCCCCAGGGCATCAAGCTGGGTGCGCAGTGCTCTGTAAATTTTAAACTTCATCTCTGTTCTGGGCAAATCCATAAGCAAGGTAAGAGGAGGAAATTCTTCCTCAGTTGAAAAACCTGCATCTTGAAGCATTTGTTTTGCTTTCTCTGGATCCAAGCTTTCTTCATCATCCCTCGGGAAAAATCCTGGGAGTCTTGAGGGGATATAGTTATTCATCACTTTACGTACGTATTTCATATCAAAAATGTCTCGAGCAATTTCCCTTTTGTTGAGAGAATGCAATATGGCTTTTCGAACGACAGCTCTATCAAGGGGAGGAATATGGCAGCTCATTCCTAAGAATACAGGTTGAAGTAAGCCATCCTGAAAAATCTGGAAGTCGGGAGTGAGCAGCTTCTCGGACAGGACTGGAATAGATTCTATCTCCCTGTTCAAGAAATGATCAAGCGTGAAAAGAGGACAGAATTCTACTGCTCCTAGATAAGGTCTCCCGCCAAAATACCTTTCATTTCGTTTCAGCCGAACTCCAACAATATCCAATTGGGGCGTCCTTAACCAATAGTCAAACATAAAGGGTCCAGTGCCTGACGGTCTAAGAAAAAATCTTCTTCCCTGGTCAATAACAAGTTCACGAGGCAGGATTTTACAAAAATGCATGCTCATCAGATACAGGGCGGAGACAAAAGGTTTTGTCCAGTGAATCTCGAAACTGTATTTATCTATGACTTTAAATCCCGCAACATCTTTTGTTTTTCCTTCCCTGAATTCTCTAGCTCCGACAATTCTTGGCAATAAGAATTGGTAGTAAGGAGAGTTAGTTTTTTTATCAAGGATCCTTTCGAGAGAAAATTTCACATCTTCTGCAGAAAGCTCTCTCCCATGATGGAACTTGACTCCCATCCTTAAATAAAATGTATGTTTTTTTCCATCAGGAGAGATTTCCCAATACTCGGCCAGGCAAGGCACGATGCTCAAATTCTTATCAAGTCTGACCAAACCATCATAAATTTGTTCTGAGATAAAGATAGAGGACTCTTGTCTTGTCGGATCAAACTCCATACTAAAAGTATCGGTGAACGATTTCAGTCGAAAAACTCCGCCGTAGCGAGGTTCGTCGACGCTCCTCTCTTGGAAACTAAACAAAGGGAATACAAAGGCCAAGGTAAGAACAAGACTCCAAGCTACATAGAAATCGAACTTTTTGCCCATTTTCCTGTACTTAAATCATAAATTATCCTTGAGTTAATAGCAAATTTAAGGCAATTTTTGTGCCAACTTGACAGGGTGTTTATCTAGTTGAATAAGGGGAAGGTTGGAGGACCAAGAGTGTTTTAGCAGATTTTTTGTAAATTTATTTTACAATTTATGTAAGGAATTAATTCCGCAGGCACTTGATTTTTCGAAACCTCATGTTTGATTGCTGATGCTAGAGTTGATTTATCTTGTGTAAGGGCTTTATTTATCTGTAGGGGCTTGATTTATCAAGCCCACATTTTTGATTCTAAACATAAAACGGTGGGTTTGATGAATCAAACCCCTACAATTTTATTAAATAAAATGATCGCAATATATAAGGTGGGTTTGATGAATCAAACCCCTACAATTTTATTAAATAGAACCATCGCAATATATAAGGTGGGCTTGATAAATCAAGCCCCTACAATATTTATATGTGTGGGTTTGATGAATCAAACCCCTACAGGTAAATTAAATCCCGGAAGTATTTGCCACTTCGGCGACTTTTTTGAAGACGCGCATGATGTTCTTACCCCAGATCTTGCTTATATCTTCCTCTGAATAGCCGCGGCGGAGAAGCTCCATGGTAATATTAGGCAATTCGCTGACATCATCACAGCCCTCAACACCGCCTCCGCCATCAAAATCTGTCCCGATGCCCACATGATCCACTCCGATTAAGTTAACCACATAATCTATATGGTCGACAAGCTCCTGGACTGTGGCCTTTTCCGAAGGGTATTTCTCATAGATATCCATATACTCATCTTCCATTTTCTCTCGTAGACTTTCGTCTCTCACCTCACTCCGGGAACCGTATTTCTCCCTGAGTTCTGCCAGGGCTTTTTCTCTTTCTGGATTGGGCTTTGTTTTCTTTACAAAACTTGAGACAAAGCAAATCTGAATGACACCATTGTTTGAAGCTAAGGCCTTGAGCATATCATCCGAAAGATTTCTCTGATGGTCACAAAGGGCGCGCACAGAAGAGTGAGAGGCTATCACCGGAGCTTTTGTCACCTCGAGCACATCAAAAAAGGACTTATCTGAAACATGAGAGACATCCACCATGATTCCCAAACGGTTGCACTCAGCAACAACTTCTTTGCCGAAGTCGCTCAAGCCGTTATCCTCTGGATTACGCCTGTCAGTAGAGGAATCGCAGATATCATTATCGCTGGAGTGACAGAGGGTAATGTAACGGATCCCTCTATCATAATATTCTTTCACGAGAGAGAGATCTTTGCCGATGGGATAACCATTTTCCATCCCGATAAATGCTGCTCGTTTCCCCTCTTTTTCCAATCGATAAGCATCCTCAGGGGACGTCGCCAGCTCTACCAGTTGAGGATAATCCTCGGCCATTTTATGAATGGCGTCTAACATTAAATTGGCCCTTTCTCTTGCTCTGGCATAACCTTCAGGAGTCCTTTCCCCTTGGCCAACATAGACCGCAAAAAATTCAGCATCCAAGCCTCCCTCTGCCATCCGGGGAAGGTCGATTTTTCCGCTTCTTCTCTGGCTTGGCTTATGGCGCTCTCCGATATCCCATCCTTTCCTTAACATAAGGGAAGGAGTGTCGCTATGTGTGTCAACAGTAAAGACTCTATAATGAATCTCTCTGGCCTCAGCCTTTAAAGCTTCTTCATCTTTCTCCGGAGCCGTGGTAACCTGTTTCGGAGCACAGGAAGTCAGCCAAAAGCCAGAGAAAGATAGGACTATGACGAGGGTTGCGAATTTCGCTCTCTTCATTTTAGCTCCTTTAGTGAGATTATAGATGCTTAAAATCCATAAGACAATTTTACTCTTTTTTTTCTTCCATGTTTATTATTTTACTTGTTTCCAGGCTTCGATGAACTTGACAGCATAATCCGCCATTCCTTTTACTTGCTTCTCTCCCCGTTCCTTTGTTGCCTTTTGAGGATCGCTGAAAGACCAGATTCCGTTGCTGTAGAGTTCATGACTCGCTCCCCCTTTTTTCGTCTCAACAGGGACTCCCCTAAAAGAATTGAAGACCATCAGCAAGTCCGGATTTTGTTGAGAAAGCATCCAGAGAGCTTGCAATTTTTCGTTATAAATAGCCTTTGGTCTCTCAGCTCTCTCCATCTTCACCAGTTCGGGCTTGAGGTAGAGCATGAGGGACGTCTCACCAATCCCTGCATGCTCATCACCAACCTCGTCTTTCCCTTGATATCTCCCTTTTTGGATAGGACTTCCATGGCCGATTGCAACGGCTATGGCTTCAGTTGTGTGATTGATTCTATGAATAATTCCTTGCTGAACAATATTATTTCCTCCGTGGTAGTTAAAGAACATGAATCGGCGGAATCCATACTTTATAAGCATCTCTGCGGTCTCGAAAAGGACCTGCTCCATGGTTTCAGGTTTCAGGCTCAAAGTTCCAGGAAATCCAGAATGATACTCGCTGTACCCGGCTAAAAGAACCGGCGCCACTACTACTCCTGTGCGGGCGGAGATTAATTTTGACATACCCGTCGCCTCATAATAGTCCGTTCCCAGGGGCATATGGGGGCCATGCTGTTCAGTAGAGCCAAGAGGGATAATAACCATGTCGCTTGTTTTCAAATAATCACTGACATCTGTCCAGCTCATCTCCTGCAAAACAAGAGGTTTCCCTTCTTCCTGGGCATAGAGCAAAAGCCCGAAGAAAAGAATGATTGAGACAATAAATAAATATTTCAGGTAGTTGAAGACCTCATTTCTGATCATGATTTACCTCCTGCATTGAAATCAATGCCGAAAAAATTTTGGAATTCCTATTCTATTCATTCTCATACTTTTTCGCAATGATTTGTTCTTGTCTTTACATTATCCGTAGGGGTTTGATTTATCAAACCCACCGTTTTATTTATAGGATCAATAATGTGGGCTTGATAAATCAAGCCCCTACAGATGAATCAAGCCCTACAATTAAATAAGATACATGTAAATAATATACATGCAAAAATAAGATGAGATATTAACGGTTGCGGGAAATAGCCTCAACAAGCTCCTGGCCTTTTTTCAGATATTCCGAAGACAAGGACGCATTCCCGAGGCGGTTGTAAAGGTCGGCGAGAAGGAAGTAACCCAAAGGAAGGTCTTTCTTATCCGGTTTTAAATCTATTCCTTTCTTGACCAGCGAGACAGCTTCGGCGAAATTCTGGCCGCGATTGAGATAAATCCGGCCAAGATAAAAATAGCTAAGAGGGAAACGGGGGGCCATCTCGATTGTCTTTTTAAGGTACTGAAGCTCCTCTTCTTCCTGGCCTAATAGCCTGTAAACTCGAGAAAGATTGAAACTGGCTCTAAAATTATGGGGAATGTTGTCCAATTCCGTCTTATACTCTTCAGCAGCCTGGAACAAGTCCCCTTTTTTCTCATGGAGCTGAGCTAAATTGTAATGAACATTCTGCAGTTTGGGATTGAGGTCCATTGCTTTTCGAATATACTTTTCTGCCTCTTCTATTTTCTCTTGATTGACATAAATTCCCCCCAGTGCGCTATAGGCAGAGGCCGAATAAGGATTGAGCTCCATACATTTTTGGTAATAATGGATAGCCTGATCGTTTTTTTCCTGGGTGTTATAGATATTTCCCAGTATAAAATAAACCTGGGAATCTGGCGGAATGGATTCAATAAGGCTTAAAATAAATTTTTCCGCCTCTTCAAGGTCTCCCAGACTGATATAGGAATTGGCGATATTGATGATAGTAAAAGCATCATCAGGCTTTTTATCCAAGACCTCAAAAAAGTATTCTAAAGCTTTCTCAAACTTACGTTCCTTAAAATACAAATTCCCAAGGGTAAAGTAGGCATCAATTATATCAGGATCCTCCTTGATTATCTCATTGATCATTTTAACTGCAGGCTCGAACTTTCCCTCAAGGCCCATTTCCCGCGCTCCAGAAAGGCGATTAAACACACCGATTTTATCCCTGGGATTAGCTAATTCTTTTCCTTCTAATTTGGACGAATCGGTAAAAGAACCGATGTACCCGAGAGCAGCAAGTTTCTGGCGCGTTTCCTCATCCATATGGCGATAATCAAGCTCGAATGCATTCTCGCTGGTATCTTTGATATATCTCTCGGCCAAAGTTAGCAACCTTTCTAATTCCTGTTTGTGAGTTGAAGCTAAATTATCTTTCTCTTCCGGGTCATTTTCCAAATCATAGAGTTCTACATCGGGTGCGATAATCAGTTTAAACCTTGAGTCCTGGATTCCTTTAAGATCACTCCAGCCATAATGGAATCGAGGATAGTATGTTTCAGAATAAGCAAAACTCTTTCCCGGATTATTTTCTTTAAAAAAAAGCGGAACAAGACTTTCCCCTTGAATTTGCGGAGGAAGAGGAATGTCGACCATATCCAGAATTGTAGGCATGACATCGATAAGAGAAACGACTGAAGACCGGCTTAAGCCCTGCAATTTTTCAAAAGGTGTGACAAAAATCAATGGAACATGCACTCCTTCTTGATAGATAAAAAACCCGTGGGTGCCTTCCTGATGCTCACCAAGACTTTCACCGTGGTCAGCAGCAAAAATAAGGATAGTATTCTGGATGAGGTTGTTCTCTTCAAGATACTGCCACAGCCTTCCCAGCTGAGAATCCGTGTAGGCAATCTCACCAATGTAAGGTCTCTGGGGATACTGTTCCTTGTAGGGAGAAGGTGGTTCATAAGGAGTATGGGGATCGTAGAGATGAATCCAGGTGAAAAAATTATCCTGTTTATTATCTTCAAGCCAGATTAGGGCTTCATCGATGACTTCATCCCCTCTGCGCTGGACATTCCCGAGAGAAATCGATTTGTACCGGCTCAAATCAAACCGGTCAAAGTAATAATCAAAGCCCTGATTAAGCCCCCATTTGGAATCGAGGACATAAGCCGCGACAAAAGCGGAGGTCTGGTAATCCTCTTGCTTAAAGAGCTCGGCGAGAGTGGTGATTTCCTGGGGGACTAGAAATCCTCCATTATCTCTGACGCCGTGGAAAGTTGGCTGCGTTCCTGTCAAAAGAGACGTGTGGGAAGGCAACGTTAGAGGAGTAGAGGCTATGCATCTTTCGAATTTTACACCACGGGAAGCAAAAAGATCCATGTAGGGAGTCTCGATACCGGCAAATCCATAACAGCCAATCCTGTCCGCGCGAAGAGTATCGACGGTTATGAGTATATAATTAAAATCTTTTTTTCCCTTTAGGCGTGAGAATTCATCTTTCTGCAGTCTTAGGAAAAAAATTATTGCGGTAATAAAAATGATAAGAAGGAAAGCTAAGGCGAGGACAAGAATTCTTTTTTTCTTCATGCTTGAATTAAAATTCTACCATAAAATTTGTATGGATTGAATTTTATTGTACGAGATTGCCGCGCTCCCTTCGGTCGCTCGCAATGACAATCTTGTCGTATGGGATTCCCGCGCCTGTTCCTGGCAAAGCGAAGGAATCTTCTGCGCTCCTCGAAATGACAATTTTAACTCGCCCCGGTAATGACAAATGTAAGTTCGCTCCACTTTTTGAGTATTATGCCCGCAATGACAATCTTGTCGTATGGGATTCCCGTGCCTGTTCCGAGCAAAGCGAAGGAATTTTCTTCGCTCCTCGAAATGACAACTTTATTGGATGAGATTGCTTCGCCCTTTCAGGGCTCGCAATGACAGGTCTAACTTCCCTCCAGTAACGATAATTGAAACTTCTTTCCTGGCTGTGGCATTTGGATTTAATAAAAAAAGGGTGGCGAGAATGTCCCCGCCACCCTCTTAAATTGCGCTTTGAACTTGAATCAGAACATCAAGCGTATACCGACTCTTGCCTGTCTGGCTCGGACGATTCCGAGGAGATCGTGTCCATCCGTAGAGGAGTGGTATTCATCAGAAGGTGTATCTGGTGGAGGTAGCTGCCAATCATAATCTATCCTGGTTCCCCAGGAGGTGATTGTGTCATCATTGAACACGTTAAAGACATCAACCATTAAGCCCAAGCGGAACTTCTCAGCAAGCATGAATGTCTTCTCCATTCTTATATCAAGAATTTTCGAAATAGGATAATGGTTGGAACCCCGCGGTTCTGTAAAGAAAGTCACTCTTCCCTGGTCTAGTGGACGACTTCGTATTCGTCTTGTCCAGGCATTACCCGTTATCGCCCGGAAATAGCCTGTCAGGTAAACTCCAAAAGGAAGAACATAGGTTCCCTGCAACTTGAGCATGTGAGTCGGGTCATATGTAGAATTACCATCTGCGTTTATCCAGAAATTGGGGCTTTCAACATCACCACCCCAGCCAATATCGTCGGCGAATTCGTTGTTAGTAGTTCCGTATGCTTTGCTGTATACATACGAGGCCAGAAGTTGCCACTTGTTTGAAAAACGCTTGTTGAACATGAACTCAAAACCCCAGTATCTGCGGTAGGGATTATTGCTGCCTATCCCTGGATCACCTTCCTTGATATTTTTGATGACGTATTCGTGTTCATCAGGATTCGTTTGCTCATAGATCGTGTAAGTCGTAGCAGGATTTTCAGGATCAGTTATAACTACAGGGGCCCATATTGCTAAATTGTCAATCGGGCCCATTATGTTTTTCCAATCACGGTAGATGTAAGTTACTGATAAGGATGTGTCTCTGAAAAGCTCCCTTTCAATACTGGCTGTAAACTGATTCATGTACGGGTGCTTGATATCAGGATCAAAAGTATAGAGTGACTCATGCTCAATCCTGAACCATTCATGCCATTGATTATCACCTGGAGGAGGCAAAAAGTAGTAGCCAACATAATCAGAGAAAGCAGAATCCGGGTTTAAACGGTCATGGTAAGCGGTAAGCATGGCTTCTGTGAACTGGCCGAAGTGAGCTTTAAGGATTGTGGTTTTGTCGCCGAGAATATCATAGGTGAAACCAATTCGAGGGGCAAACCGGAAGTTGCTGTAAACCGCGCCACTTACACCTTTCACAGTTCCCCTGAAATGGCTGAGGCGAATTCCAATGTTGACATTCAAACGGTCTGATACTTTCCATGAATCTTGAACAAACTCTTCGATTCTTGTATAGCGTGAGTTCATATCGTAGCCCTCGTACTGATAGGCAAGGTAAGGTCCATTATACGTATAGCCATAGTAGCCAACTCCGTATAAATCTATATAGTACCAGTGATTGGGACCTGTATAGCCGGATCTGCTCCTTACTTTTCCGTACTCGAATTCCACTCCGAATTTAAAATCGTGGTTGCCATGGATGAAATCTTCGGCATAATGAGTAATGTTAGCATTGGCCTGGTATCTGGCTCTGTCAGCAAGATAGAACCAGCCTGAGCTTTCAGTTTTCCTAATAGTTACTCCAGGGGTATCATTCCAATGACCACTTATATCACGTCCAACTTCAGGTTCCAGGTAGTAATATCCCACAAAGAAAGCTGCTTTCAAGTCAAAAAATGTTTTGGGGGTTATGATTTGTGTCAGGCTGAAGTTTCCCACATCATCGGGTGACTCTTGGTTTACACATGCTTCTGGCGAAACGCGGGCATCTGCGCCTCGGTTTATGCCGTTATAGACATCATTCTCATAGAAAGTCATGATGCTCGTCGATGGCGTCAACTGGGCATTAATCTTGGCGAAGAGTCTGGGCATCTTGTAGTCAACTGGTTCGGGAAAGCCGGTAACATAATTTTTGCGGCGGAAGTAGTGAGCTCCAAGGTAAAACCAGACCTTATCTTTCATGATAGGGCCGCCCAGATGACCACCAACTTCCCAGAGTTCCGTTGCTGGCGATGAGAGACCTGGAAAATCATCAATGTAAGCTTGATTGTTTTCTGTCCCCCATAATCCTTTAGGTTTAGCTTCCAACTTGCCCTGGAAATCGCCTTCGAAATGTCCGGAAAACTCATTTCCTCCAGATTTGGTAATCAGATTGAAAATAATGCCGGTAAAATTTCCGTATTCAGCAGCTGCGCCGATTCCCATAATCTTGGCTTCCTCGATAATATGAGGATCCATAAAAACCCAGGCTGAACCCGCCTCCGGATCAGAGACATCAACTCCATCCATTTGCCAAGCAATTCCTGTATTATCAGATGCACCATAAGCAACATCATTATTGACTCCTGGAGCCAGGTTGAGAATATCCATGGCGAAGTTGCTGTAGGGGATATTTCTCAAAAGGTCATCACCCAGAGAAACCGAAGCAGTCTCGCTTGATTTTATATCAACCGTGGGCGATTCCGCGATGACTGTGACTTCTTCTTCGATAGTGGCAAGCTTCATGGTAAAGTCAATGGTTAATCTGACCGTGGTTGAGACTCTGATATTCTCGCGGCGAACTGATGTGAATCCTGAAAGCTCGGCTGTAACTACATAATTACCTGGGGGGAGAGCAGGGAATCGAAACGAACCATCCGCTCCAGTGACTACTGTTCGAACACCCATTAATTGAGGGCTTGACAGCGTTATCGTAACACCAGGAAGCGGAGCTTTTTCTTCATCCAGCGCTGTTCCGACAATAGCACCTGTGTCTTTGGACTGAGAATAAGCGAGGGGTAACGCTACAAGGAGGAGTGCTAAAAGAGATGCGAGAGGTTTGAATTTCATTCTTTTCTCCTTTTCTTTTTTATTTTGTCTTTATTCTCCCATTATTCTTTTCACCTTTGTTTTCTATCACTCTCTTCGATTATCACCTCCCCTTAAAATAAAATTCAGCAAATAAAACATGTTTATCACTAAAAGTAGAATAAGCGAAATTCATGCCAATCTTATTATATTGATAATCCTTTTTTTATCAGCAAGATACATTTTGTTCTTGTTGATAAAAAGCACATCAATTGTTCAAAAATTTGGATTCTCCAAATATTTGAATCCCTCCTCCTCACTTATCATTTGTTAGTATTATAATTAAAGACAGTATTATAAATCAACCTAAAAGAGAAATTCAAAAAATTTATAATTTTTCTTTATTTTTACTGCATAGTAAGCCGTTAGCTATCATTGCGCAACATTTATTTAGTTAATTATCAATATTCAGTCTAAAATGTGGGCTTGATGAATCAAGCCCCTAAAGAAAAATTAAACCTTTACGGGTATTTAAAGTGTAGGTGTTTGATTTATCAAACACACCTTTTTTTATTTGTAAATAATGTAGGCTTGATGAATCAAGCCCCTACAGATGAATCAAGCCCCTACAATTATGTTCTATTCGCAATGTTTTACGCTGTACCGAGCATTGAGAAATTTGAAACTCTTTCATGCTTGTGCTATTTTTAAGTAGTAGAGAAGAGTTTAAGCATGAAGAAGAATTTTATTTTCTTTTTTATCTTCCTCCTCATTGCTCTGCATCTTACACCTGAAGAAAAACTCTTGCCAGAACATAAGGACTGGCTGGAGCTAGTAGATCCCATTATCACCAAAACAGAAAAAGAAGTTTTTTTTAAACTGAAGACAAGGCAGGAAAGAAACAAATTTATCCAGCTTTTTTGGAAAAGACGCGACCCTCTGCCTGAGACAAGCGAAAATGAATTTTTGAAAGAGTACATGAAGCGAGTTAGTTTTGCGGATCTCAATTTTGGCCGTGGAACTTCAAAAAAGGGCAGTCAGACTGAAAGAGGCCATTTTTATCTTCTTCTCGGTCCTCCTCTTGAAAGACAAATTTATGCAACGAGCTCTGAGCTTTGGCCCCTTGAACTATGGTATTACAAAGGAGAGCAGGAGTATGGCCTTCCTCCCTATTTTTATCTAATCTTCTATCAGCCTCAAGGATTGGGCGAGTACCGTCTTTATTATCCTGGAGTAGAAGGGCCGGAAAAGCTGGTCATACCCTCAGGGACCCGAGCTTTGACCCGAACAACTGCCTACCAGGCAGTGAAAGCAATATCAGGAGAACTGGCCAGCGCATCTCTCACCTACCTTCCAAGCGAATCAACTTTTGGGGTAAGCTCCCTTTCCTCGAATATCATTATTTCCAACGCTTATTCTCTGGCAGAAAAGAAATTCTCTGATGCCTATGCTCGCTCCTTTTTATACTACAAAGACCATATCGACGTAGACTACACGCATAATTTTGTGCAGAGCAGCTCCAAGGTTAAAGTCTTCAAGAATGGTGATCAATTTTATATCCATTGGACTCTAGAGCCGAAAAAGATCAATTTCGCCTCTTTCCAAGGAAAATATTATTCTACTTTTCAGCTTAACCTGAGGATTGAAGATATCAAGGGAAACCTTGTCCTGGAAAAAGAAGAGGAGATTCCTATCCAGATCACTCCGGAACAATACAAGCAGCATGAACGCCAGCTTTTCGCTCTTCAAGACCTCCTGCCGGTCATCCCAGGGAATTTTAAGCTCTTTTTCTTGCTCAAGAGCAAAACAGCTAAAGATTTCACCTCATTCGAGACTGAGGTCTTCATTCCTCAAGAACAAAGTAGCCCTTTTCTCAGCAACCTGATACTTTACCATTCTTCAGAAGAGGTCAAAGAAGCGCAGAAAAGAAAGCTTAAAGCATTTGCCTTTGGCGGGAAGCAATATATTATTAACGCCCAGAACAATTTCCTTCCTCAAGAGGAAATAGGCCTTTACTGTCAGGTTCACAACCTGGAGGAAAAAAGCAAGAAGTCGCTTTTAATCGAAATACTTCCGATGAATGTCGAGACACCTGTCCAAAGCTATAAAAAATCTTTGAGTGAAGTCTTAACTCCTGATGGCAATGGAATAGATGTTGGCTCCTTTTCTCCTTCTTCTCTAACACCTGGGTACTACCGTCTCCGGGCCTCTCTACTTGATGAAGAGGGGGAGAAGCTTCTGACGGAAAGAGAAAATTTCATTCTCCTTTCCCAGCCCTATCCTGTTATCCCCTGGACCTATTCTAAGATGCACACCTTTCCCAGCTCAGAACAGCTTTATACGTTAGCTTCCCAGTATTTTATGACCAGAAAGTACGAGCTTGCCCGGAACTTACTCGCGCAAGCTCTCAAAATGAGGGATGAACCTAAAACCAGGCTTTTATCGGCAAAATCTCTTTATGCCCTCAAGCAGTATAAAGATTCTCTTACAGTTGTCTTCCCCGTCTATCATGCTACTCAGGACAGAGAAGCAGCTAAAATCATTGCTGTAAACTATGCAGGTCTCGAAGACTGGTCCACAGCTCTTATCTATTTAGAAAAGCTTATGGAGCAGGCAGCAGAGATCGAAGTCCTAAACCTGGCTGCTGAATGCTATTTAAATTTAAACCAGCCTGAGAAAGCGCTGCCTCTTCTTCAAAAATCTCTAGAGCTAAATCCCAATCAGACGAGAATCAAGGAGCTTGAAGTAAAAACAAAAAAACGTCTGGAAAACTAATATAAACGCAATATATATTTTTACAGTGTCATTGCGAGCCCTGAAAGGGCGTGGCAATCTCTTGAGATGAATTAACGAGATCGCATAGCCTGTTCCGAGCAAAGCGAAGGAATCTTCTACGCTCCTCGCGATGACACTTGAATAATTACGTTTTTATTAATGAAATTTTTCATATATTACTAACTGAAAAAAGCTAATTATAAAAAGAGAGATGTGAGACAATTAGGGAGGAGACGGTGATAAAAAAAACGATAATTTTATCCTGCTTAGTTGGTTTGCTTCTGTCAAGTCTCTGGCCTTCAGTTCAAGGGAAGATTGAAGGAACCGTAACTGACAGTAAAGGTAACCCTCTGGAGAAAGTTACAATCACAATTACTTCGCTAAAAGCCTCAACCGGCCATATTAACATTAAAACAGATAAAGAAGGCAAATTTGTTCAAATCGGACTCTGGCCAGGACGTTATCAGGTGAGCCTTAAAAAATCAGGATATCTTCCTGTTTCCCAGGAAGTGAAGGTTAGCATTGCAGAATCAACCAAAGTGGCAATCAAAATGGAGAAAGCTGAGGAGGCCATCGAGCGAAGCCTGTCCGAGGCGGACAGATTATTTCTTAAAGGATACAAGCTTTATGAACAAGGCAAATATGAGGAAGCTACCCAAGCATATGAGGGTGCAACAAAACTCAGCTCGACTCAGTGGGGTTACTATTTCAACCTGGGCCTGTCTTATAAAAAGCTTGACAAAAAAGAAGAAGCTTTGGCGGCTTTTCGGAAAGCTGTAGAACTCAATCCAGAAAGCTTCAGCAGCAATAAAGAATTAGGAGAGGTTTTAGGCAAAAGCGGAAATTACGAAGAGGCAAAAGTATATTACCAGAGAGCAATAGAGCTAAGCCCGGATGAGCCGGATGTTTTCTATAATCTTGGGGTGTGTTTGATGAACCTGGGAGAATCCGTCGAGGCTCTGAATGCCTTTCTGAAAGCAGTGGAGATTAAGGAAGACTACGTTGAAGCTTATTACCTGATTGGAACAATTTATATCGGTCAAAACAAGACTGAAGAGGCAGTGATAAGTTTAGAAAAATTCCTGGAATTGGCTCCGGAACATGAAAAAGCAAGCATAGCCAAACAATTACTCGATTATTTAAAAAAATAGGAAGCAATAATAATGAACAAGAAGCATTTTATATTCATCTTTGCCTTGGTATTCATAATCTCTCTAAATTTATCAGCTAAAAAGAAAGACAAGTACGAGAAATGGATAGATGAAGTAAATCCTATCATAACTGACGCTGAAAAAGCTGAATTGAAGAAACTAAAAAAAGAAAAAGAAAAGGAGTTTTTTATCAAGCTTTTCTGGGCAAAAAGAGATCCCACCCCTCAAACAGAAAAAAACGAGCTTAAAGAAGAATATTACAAACGCCTGAGTCATGTAAAAAAAGCTTATATTTATGGCTACAAAAAGGGGGCTGAAACTGACATGGGGAAAGCGTATCTTTATTTTGGGAAGCCTAAAGTCTTTCACCCCAAAGCGCCTGTTCCTGGCTCTGACCAGACTCCTCCTAGATATGACTCACCTGCCATGCACACTGAAAGAGGTTTCCCTCCGCAAATGTGGATTTATCCAACTCAACCATGGATGAATATCCCAAAAGAAGGTTTCCACCTCATCTTCTCTCATGATGGAGTCGGGTATGTCCTTGACCGTGAGAAGACTGAAACCAGAGCGATGCAAGCTTTTTATGCCTATCCAGAAAAAATTTTGTTCTTCCCGGATCTAAAAGAACTGCCTACGGCGAGAAAAATCATTACATTCTCCCCTGAATCATTCGAAGGGAAGCTCATTCAAAAGCTAAAGTCCGCTCAAGAAGATATTATTCAGATTCCTTTTGAAAAAAAGACAATATTCACCAAGGCTGAAAATGAAAGCAGCTATTTGACTATTCTTCTAAAAATTGACCCAGCAGAGAAGAAAGAGATAATCGAAAAAAAATTGAGTTTTTTCGGCAGGATCGAATCAGAATCCTATTTCTATGATTTTAGCGAGGAAAAAACCCCGATTAAGGAGAAAGACTATTTTATCTCCCAGGTCGGTCTTCCTCTCAGTCCAGGAAAATACAAACTATTTCTCGGTTTCTACTCCCCCGATAAAAAAACATATTCAATAGAGGTAGATAACATAGAAGTCCCCGATTTCTGGACTCAAGAGCTTGCTTTCTCATCTTTGCTTGTTTCTTCCCAGGTTCAGGAAGTGAAAGCAGAGGCCAAGAAAGAAGAATTTGATGTTTTCTCTCTAGGCCGCTATTCTCTTCTGCCGCTCTATGGCCAGGAGTACACCAAAGAAGAATCTCTGAATATATTTTATTATATCTATAATCTTGCGTTAGATGAGAATCAAAACTGTTCCCTCACGATTGAATTGGAGCTTCAATCGGGAGAAAATAAATTCAAACTTAATCCTCAAAAAAGACAAAGAAAAGTAGGCGAAGAGGGAGCCATACTGGAAGGCCACCAAATTCCACTCTCTGCTCTTCCAGAATCGGGTGAATATCAGTTGACAGTGAAAGTGACCGATGAAATAGCTAAAAAAACTGTCAGCAAAAAGCTGAAGTTTATTCTCCTTTAATATTAAGACTCTTTATTCTTTAAAGAGTTTGGAAAAATTTCTGGAATTAACACACGAACGCGAAAATGTAAATATTGCTAAACAATTTCTTGAGTATTTAAAGAAAAACTGAATGAAGATAAGACTGAAAAAAATTATTCTCTTCTTACTCTTTATACTGATTGGAATAATTTCTGCAGATTATTCAATCCCGGTTTCAAAAGAAAAACAAGCGAGCTCGAATGTGCTCCTTATAACTATTGATACTATAAGACCGGACAGGCTAAGTTGCTACAGCAAGAAATATTTGCAGACTCCTCATATAGAAACGTTAGCTTCGAAGGGCGCACTCTTTAAAAGAGCTTTTGCTCATAATCCAACGACTCTTCCTTCTCATACCAATATCTTATTAGGAACCACTCCTCTTTATCATGGAGTTCATGACAATTCAAATTTCATCGTTGCTCAAGATTTTCTTACTTTAGCCGAATACTTAAAAAGCGAAGCGTATTCCACCGGAGCTTTTGTAGGTGCCTTTCCTCTTGATTCTCGCTTTGGTTTGACTCAGGGATTTGACGTTTATGATGACTCTTATCCTTCCAAATCTTCGACTGCATTTGCTTATACAGAAAGAATTGCCGAAAGAGTTATTCATGAAGCTCTAGGCTGGATAAAGAAACAAAATTCTCCATGGTTTTCCTGGATTCATCTCTGGGATCCACACGCGCCTTACATGCCTCCTGAACCTTTTAAAAGCAAATTCAAGGATGAGCCTTATTCAGGAGAAGTCGCTTACGTTGATTATGAATTAGGAAAATTATTTGATTATTTAGACAAAAATAATCTAATGGAAAATACGTTGATCATATTAACCGGAGACCATGGAGAATCTCTGGGTGATCATGGTGAATTAACACATGGCTATTTTGCTTATAACAGCACTCTCTGGGTTCCTTTAATCATTGTGGGACCAGGAGTTAATTCCGGTCGAATAGATCAATATGTCAGCCACGTTGATATATTTCCGACTGTGTGCGATTTTCTGAGTATAGAAAAACCTCCTTTCCTTCAAGGAGTTTCCCTACTACCTTTGATTAGAGGAGAAAAAATAAAGAAAAGGGCCATTTATTTTGAATCATTGGAGGCCTATTATAATAGTGGCTGGGCATCTCTTCGAGGATTCATAGAAGAGGAGAAAAAATTTATAGACTCCCCTATTCCTGAATTTTACAGCCTTGAAGATGACTTTGATGAAAAGATAAATCTTGTCCAGAAGACTAATGTGCAGAAATATCAGAAAAAGCTAAAAAAAATGGAAGAAGAATTTTCTTTTCCTGTGAAAGGCCAAGCCGTTCAAAAAATTGACCGCGAAGCTCAAGAGAAACTGAGAAGTCTGGGATACCTTGCCTCTCCCGTGCCTCAATTAAAAAAGAACTTCGGACCAGAATATGATTTAAAAACTCTTCTCCCTTTTCAGAAAAAATTGACCAGGGCGATTATGTTTTATGATGATGGCAGAATAGAGGAAAGCATTAAATTAATGAATGAAATTATCCAGAAGAGAAAAGACTTTGCTTCGGCTTATACTCATCTTTCCCACATATATAGAAATAAAGGACGGATAGAGAAAGCTATCCAAGTAATGGAGGAAGGATTTAATAATAATCCGAACAATTATACAATCATTTCAACCTACGGCATTCTTTTAGT
>Ga0209427_10003102_pt1 | contig 19547 bp, 17 predicted proteins | sample DeeMarSWOR136_30_FD_187465 | JGI IMG/M metagenome (GOLD analysis project Ga0209427, IMG submission 187465) | Marine sediment microbial communities from White Oak River estuary, North Carolina - WOR-1-36_30 (SPAdes) (version 2) | ecosystem: Environmental > Aquatic > Marine > Intertidal zone >...
CATGATATTTCTCCTTTTACCACTTTTTCCCACTGTTTACCATTATTGGCATATTTTACCCACTTTGTCAATACCTTTCCCACCAAATCCCCCAACATTTCATAAATTTTTCCGGTTTCTAGATTTCCTCCAGATCAAATTTGTCAATAAGTAGTGGTTTTGCTTTATGCATACTCAATATCTTGTGTTGCCGTGGTTAATCATGCTTAGTTTGGGGTAGTACTAAAGTACGGGTCTATTTTTGCGGTTTTGAGCTTTAGATTTGGTATGGTAAAATAGGCAGATGTTAGCTGGCATACTTGTTATTAGTGATAAGGGGTGGCGTGGTGAGCGAGTTGACGAGAGCGGGCAGGTTGCGAAGGAAATTGTCAGCCGGCTGGGTGTTGAGGTGGCAAAGTATGAGGTTGTGCCCGACGAGGCAGAGATTATTTCAACGAGACTTAGAGAGTGGTCTGATGCACTTGGGCTCGACCTTATCTTAACTAGTGGTGGAACGGGATTGTCTCCGAGAGATGTCACGCCGGAGGCAACGCTAGCAGTGATCGATAAGACTATTCCTGGTTTGACTGAGGCTATGAGGATAGATACGATGAAGAGAAAGCCCGAGGCGATACTTAGTCGAGCTGTCGCAGGCAGCCGCGGCAAGTGTTTAATTGTTAATCTTCCTGGCAGCCCCAAGGCGGTGAAGGAATGTCTTGAGGTCATTCTACCTGCTTTGCCTCATGCACTAGATATTCTTGGAGGCAAAACATCTGAATGCGGTCATGGTGAGGCTAGTTGAATGCGTATTGATATATTGACTTTGTTCCCACAGGTGTTTGACGGTTTGCTTGGCTGTAGCATTATCGGGAGGGCTATGGAACACGGGCTAGTTGATATTAAGATTCATGATATTCGTGCTCATACCCACGATAAACATAGTACCGTGGATGATTACCCCTACGGTGGTGGAGCTGGAATGGTACTCAAGCCGGAGCCTATTTTTGAGGCTGTTGAAGGTATCAAGGATGAACTCGGTTTGCCATCGGTATCAACTGTTCTGCTCAGTCCACAAGGTCGACTTTTTAATCAAGAAATTGCGCGGGAGCTGACTGGTTGCCGGAATCTCGTTCTTATCTGTGGTCATTATGAGGGTGTCGATGAGAGGGTGGCCGAGCATTTGGTTAGTGATGAGATTAGTATTGGTGACTATTTGCTCAGCGGAGGTGAAGTGGCAGCAATGGCAGTGGTGGACTGTGTGACCAGATTGTTGCCCGGAGTGCTTGGCTCTGAAGCATCTTTAGCGGAGGATTCTCATATTGGAGGTCTATTGGAGTATCCGCAATATACTCGTCCGGCAGTGTATCGTGGCTGGGAAGTACCTGAAATTTTGCTTTCTGGAGACCATGGGGAGATTGCTCGATGGCGACGTCAGCAAAGTCTGCTGCGAACCGCGAAGCGACGTCCGGATCTCATGGAAAAAGCTGTGCTTTCCTCGGAAGATAAGAGACTACTTAGTCAAGCCTTTGAAATTAAGTCATAGAAGGGATGTAGCTAGAAATGAATGTCGATTCTATCAGCCAAGTTAAAGTAAATCCTAAAATTCCTAAGATTAGCCCTGGCGATACAGTAAAGGTTAATTTTAAGGTTAGAGAAGCGGGCAGAGAGCGTATTCAGACACTGCTCGGACTGGTAGTTCGGGTTCGGAGGGGAGCCGGTGGTGGTAATTTTACAGTTAGGCGTGTTACTTATGGGATTGGTGTAGAGCACACTTTCCCCTTTGCCTCTCCATTTTTGGAGAAAGTTGAAGTAGTGCGACATGGCAAAGTTCGCCGTGCCAAGCTTTATTATATACGTCGGCTCAGTGCCAGAGAAGCACGACTCAAAGAGAGGCGTGAGAAGATGGCGGAAGAAGCTAGTGTTGAAGAGGCTTTGACTGAAGAGGGTGAAGTTGAAGAGGCTTTGACTGAAGAGGGTCAGGCTGAAGGGGTTGCAGAAGAAGAGGCTGTGGCTGAGGAGGCTGAAGAGGCTGAAAAAGTGGAATGACATATGCGGAAGTTGCGGTTAATTCGCCTATCGCTCAACGCCGTAGCTTTTGTTATTCAATACCCCCTGAGTTAGAGATTAATATCGGACAACCCATCTGGGTGCCTTTCGGCTCCAAGATTCTTCAAGGCATTGTTGTCAAGTTAAGTGATCGCCCCTCCTTTGAGGTCACTAAAGAAATCGGTGGTCTTATCACATCTTTTCCTTTATTGTCTTCGGCTCACCTTGGGGTTGCCTTCTGGTTGAGTGAACATTACCTTTCACCTCTCTTTGATGCTGTGGCCTTGATGTTGCCTCCCGGGTTTGAGCGGCGGTTAGCCACCTTTTTGAAGCTTATGTCAGACCATGTGGATTTATCGCAGCTTAGTCCTGAACAGGTAAATTTTATAAACCTTCTTGAAAACAGGGATAAGGTTGACATAAGGGAATTGGAGCGGAAGTTTGGGAAAAAGAAAACCGAGCTGATTGCGAAACAGCTTTTGCGGCGGCATCTGGTGGTGAAGAGTCAACAGCTGGAAGAAACTAAAGTAAAGCCAAAGCTAGTCACTCATTTAAAGTTAAATATTAGCCCAGGCGAGGCTGAGGTGGAAGTTATTCGGCTGAGGAAAGCTAAAGCCGATAAGCAGGCAGCAGTTCTCGAGTTTCTGATTAAGCGACCTCGACCTGTTCCCTTGACTGAACTTAGGAAGTCTATCGCTTGCCAGAAGATGGTTATTGAGTCTTTAAAAAATCGTGGCTTAATTTCTGTGGCGGAGGTTGAGGTCAGGCGCGATCCTATGGCTCATCTTAGAATTGTTCCGACATTTCCACCAAAGCTTACTCCATCTCAGGAGGCAGCCTGGCAGAGAGTTAGAAGTTATATAGTTCAGCGGAACCTGCATAGATCACCGTCAGTTTTTCTGCTTCACGGTGTTACAGGCAGCGGCAAAACTGAGATTTATCTTCGGGCTTTGGCAGAATTTGTAGCTCAGGGTAAACGAGGCATTTGTCTTGTTCCGGAAATTGCGCTCACTCCACAGACAATTGAGCGCTTTGCCTCTCGCTTCCCCGGTCAAGTAGCCGTGATTCACAGCGGGTTGTCTTTAGGTGAGCAATTTGATGAGTGGTATCGAATAAAGGAAGGTGGATGTGATGTAGTAATCGGTCCGAGGAGTGCCCTTTTTGCACCTCAACCTGACCTCGGATTAATTGTTATTGACGAAGAGCATGAGTGGACGTACAAGCAGTCCGATAAGTCACCACGGTATCATGCCAGAGACGTTGCATTAAAATTGGCTGAGCTTACCGGTGCCGTAGTTATTTTGGGTAGCGCTACACCTGACGTGGAGACTTTTTACAGGGCGCAACAGGGCGAGTATCAGCTTATTGAGCTCAAAGAGCGCATTACGCCATATGGTCCATTACCTTTGCCTGAGGTTGAGATTGTGGATTTGAAGGATGAACTTAAGGCCGGAAACCGGAGCCTTTTTAGTCGTTCTCTGGTTGAAGCCATGACTGAGACTTTAGCTCGCAATGAGCAGACGATCTTATTTCTGAATCGGCGTGGCACGGCCACCTTTGTTCAATGTCGGGACTGCGGCTTTGTTTTCCGATGCTCGCGTTGCACAGCATCTCTTACCTATCACTCGGCGACGAGAAAGTTAGTTTGTCATCACTGTCGTTATTCAGTTGCTCTGCCTGAGGAATGTCCTCAGTGTCTTAACAATCGCCTCAGATTTTTGGGCATTGGGACTCAAAGGGTGGAGGAGGAGGTCAGGCATTTCTTCCCAAAAGCTCGCATTCTTCGCTGGGATAGAGACGTAACCTCTGGCCGGCGAGCCCATGAGGAGCTATTGACTAAGTTTCGAACCCATGAGGCTGACGTCCTTATAGGCACTCAAATGATAGCCAAGGGATTGGACTTGCCTCAGATAACGTTGGCTGGAGTTATAAGCGCTGACACGGGTTTGAATTTGCCTGACTTTAGGGCTGGGGAACGTACTTTCCAACTCTTGTGTCAGGTGGCTGGCAGAGCTGGGCGAGGTTTCACTCCAGGGAGGGTCATAATACAGACTTATAGTCCAGAGCATTATGCAATAAGAGCTGCGTCAAAGCACGATTATCTAACATTTTATGCTCAGGAGATAGAGTATCGTCGTAAGTTTGGTTATCCTCCTTTCAGCCGGTTGGCCAGCCTCGCTTTTAGTCATACCAACGAGAGCGCCTGTCTCAGAGAAGTAGAGAGGATGAGCCGCTTCCTTGCCGCCGAGAAAGATAGAAGAGGCATGCCTGACTTGCGGTTGATTGGTCCTGTGCCAGCTTTTGTTCCCAGGGTTAGAGGGCATTACAGATGGCAGCTGGTTCTTTGTGGGGCTAGCTTGAATGATTTCCTGATGGATGTAGCGTTCCCTCGGGGGTGGGTTGTGGACATGGACCCAGTAGGTGTGGTTTAATGTTTTAAAAATGGCAGTTCGTGATATTCGTGTTTTGCCGGACCCTGTGCTTAGGCAAAAGGCTAAAAAGGTAACCAAAATTGATAAGTCAGTCCAGCAGCTTATCGATGACATGATAGATACTATGAGGGCAGCTCCGGGGGTTGGTTTGGCTGCACCCCAGGTCGGCGTGCCGCTCAGAATAGCTGTGATTGAGATACCAGGTAGTGAAGTTATGGTTTTGATTAATCCGGAGGTAGTCAAGATGCAGGGAGAGCGCTTGGTACAAGAAGGCTGCTTGAGCGTTCCCGGGTATCAAGGGGAAATTAAGCGTTCGGTTTGGGTTAGGGTCAAGGCTCAGGACAGACAGGGGCGGAAAATTCGCCTTAAAGGTGAGGATCTCCTGGCTCAAGCTTTAGAGCATGAGATAGACCATATTAACGGGGTATTGTATGTTGACCGTGTGGATGGGTCGGATAAGTTGTGGAAGCTCGTATCTGAGTCAGGTAATAAAGGGCTTTAGTTTCTGCCTTCGTTAGTCTATGCCTGCCATTCCATCTCGACAACGAATCTTCCGGTTAATCCTTCCAATTCCACATTATAGAAGCCGGGCGTGTTTTTGGTTATGCTAAAGGTAATCTTCTGACCTTCACCCGGATTTAGAGTAATCTCTTCGGTAGTTTCGACAGAGTCCTTTAATTTAAGTGGAATGCTGAAAGTGCCGGCGACCTCCCCATTGTTGGTCACTATGGCGCTGATGTTAATTGTTTGCCCCTGTTTGGCGCGTTCTGGCGCTATGACCAGATTTCTCACGGAAAGATTCGCTGGAACCAGTGGTATAACTACAAAGGTACCACTCAAGCCATCCACTTCTGCGAAGTATTCGCCTCCATCCTTAATTACCGTCACAGTAGTGGTTTGGCTTGCTCCGGGCGACAACATTAGATCGGTTATGTTTTCGACAACGCCGTTGATTCGCAACACCACGCTGTATGTACCTGCTTCCGAGCCATTGTTAGATACTATGGCGTTGATGGTTACTGGGTCCCCGGCTTTTACTTGGTTTGGTGTTATGGTCAGGTTGCTCACCGAGAAGATAGGCCTTTTGGCATATTGCGCATATTGTTCAGTCGTTGGACCTGGCGCTGGGAATTGTCCGGGGGGAGGAAATGCGCCCGGTGGCTGGAACTGTTGGGGCGTTTGAAATCCTCCTGGAGTCTGGGGTGGCGCGCCTGGATATCCGAATTGTTGGCCAGCCGGGCCATAGCCTGGTGCTCCAGCGGGTGGTTTCTTTTTGGAAGGCATGGCTAAAAGCACTACGACAAGTATAACCAATACGACGATTATGCCACCAATGGCCCACCATACCCATGTGTCGAACATGTCGAAGAAGGACGCTTGCCCGGTTACAGTAAAGAAATCGGTTGCGTCACCCAGCTCCACAAAGTTGTCACCGGGCGTGTCAGCAGTTATCATGAAAAGTACGTTTTTGCTCTGCCCGGCATCCAGAGTTAACTGTTGGCTATCTTCGACTTCACCGTTGAGCTTCAGCTCCACGGTATAAGTTTCCTCTGTGCCTTTGGTGTTTGTCACATTAGCGCTTACGGTGACGGGGTCCCCCAGTGCGACAGAATCAGGGCTGATGCTTAGGTTTGTCACCGTGAAATCATCCTGGGCGCGAACTGAAGCGGTCGCAGCCAAGATAAGAAGTAGTGTCAGGGCTACTGGCAGCAGCCAGGTCAGTTTCCTCATGCTTGCCTCCTATAGTCCTTCATGGTTCAAGTGCCTAATACTCTACGCTAAAACGGGCTATAAATCAATAGGCTGAATAGGAGCGCGGTCGGTTTTCTAAAGGCTATTTATAACATTTTACCCATAGCCTGTCGCCATCGGTTGTGAACTCGATAGTCCCGTGAGTTGAAGTCATGTAGACTCTATCACTTCTGAGTCGCTCGGTCAGTCTGTCCACCACTTCGCTGTCTGGTAGGCCGAATCTATTGCTGGCGCCTACTGAAATAGCTGCTACTTTAGGGTTGACTACAGCGAGAAACTGTAGAGAGGTAGAAGTCTGACTGCCGTGATGGGCAACTTTCAACACTGTGCTTTTCAGATTAGTCCGTTGGGCAATAAGGTGCCACTCAGCCTCATGGCCAATGTCAGCAGTGAATAAAAAGCTCACTTTATTCCAGCTTAAGCGTAATACAATACCGTTGTTGTCAATGTCATCAGAAGTGTCCTGGAGTAAAGGCGATGAAGGGTGGAGAACCTCTATATTTATTCCGTTTCCAAGGCTTATCTTCTGCCCTGCGTGCCCTGCTTCATGCTTGATTTCGTTGTCACCAACCAATTTGAGCCATTGCTGATAAGTGGCTGAGCTGTAGGCTATCCCTGGGTCGATTATTTGCTGCACTTTATACTTCTGAAGCACTTCTATAAGGCCTGCAGTGTGGTCGGCTTGTGGTTGAGTTAAGATCACTAAATCGATAGTCCTGTCCCAGAAAGGTAATTTTTTGCTTAACTCCAGTCCTATTGCCTGAGGACTTGGGCCGCCATCTATGAGAATGTCTTGGCGGTTTGGCGTTTGGATAAGGATGGCATCGCCTTGTCCTACGTCAAGTATGCTTACATGTAGCTTGTCATCAGGAGTATTTAGAAGGGCAACCCAAACCAGGATAGTGGCAATTAGAAGTGGGGGTATCAACCATTTCTTGAGAAGTTTGGGGGCAACTCTGGAGGTTCTGCTTGCCGAAGCACTTATTTTGAAGGCTGTCAAGTGGAAGAAGTCGACTAATTTTTTTCGGTAATTGATGGCTGCCATAATTACAACAAGTAGCACGTAGTAAGTCCATATTTGCCAGATTTGAATACTGCTCAACTTAGCTGATGAGAATGGCAAAGCGTCGAAGACTTGTACGACGAGAATGAGATAGCTGAGAAAAAGCCAGGCTATCCAGCCTACAACCTGGGCTAAGAGTGGTGCCAAAAGTCCCACCCCAGCGACTAGGGCTGAAGTGATAATTATGCTTGGCAAAGCCAGCAGAGCGAAGAAAGTAGCTGGCAGGCCAACAAAGGAGACAACGCCGAAATAGTAGGCGATTACTGGCCATGTAGCTAAGATGGCAGCTAAAGTAACTGCAAAGCAATCAGCGACAAAATTACATAAAGATGCTGCAGTTCCCTCTCTGCCTATGGTGGCAGCAATACTTTTTCTGGCCCAGGTTTGGAAGTAAGGTGATAGGAAAATAAGTCCTGCCATGGCCAGGAAGCTCAGCTGGAAGCTTGCATCCCATAGAATTTGAGGCTCGATCCCCACCATTACCGCTGCGGCAAATGCAAGCGCCGTTGAGGCGCTACGCTGTCTGCCGAGATATTCGGCTAGCAAGAACATGCTTCCCATGACGGCACCGCGGACTACCGGTGGATGCATGCCTGTAACCAACGCATATAACCATATAGCCAGAAAGGCTATCCAGATGTAGATTGAGTAGCGTCTGCCGAAAAGCCAGATTGCAGCACTTAGCAATATTCCTATGATAATGCTGAGATGAATGCCGGATATGGCTAGCAGGTGGGCAGTTCCAGTTCTTGAAAAAGCTTCCTGTAGAGAATAGGGAATATTGCCTCTTAAGCCGAGTAAAATACCTTGAGCTAGTGAGGCTTGTGGTTCGGGTAAGGCGAGGGATAAACTCTGGGAGAGACGATTTCTTAGTGAGTAAATCCAAGCCAAAGGCTTCGAGCCTTTGCCTGTATCGAGGATTTCTATTGCAGGATAATTTATAACCGAACAAATTCCTTGCCGTGCTAGATAGCCTCTGTAGTCGAAGTCGTCAAATTGTGGTGGTGTTTCTGGTTTACCGGTTACTTTCAATATATCTCCGTAATGATATTCTTGATATCTGGGCACGCGTATTAGGGCTTTTCCAGATATTTCTCTTTTTACACCCTCAATTTGAATTTCACTGGCTGATAGCTGGAAGATGGAAGTTGTGTTTCTGGTCTCAGGTTCAGTGCATATCAACCCCTCAATTTCTGCTGTTCCTTTGTCGTTGTGGAATTGAAGGTGCTGCTCATTGATTACGGGCAGGCTTGATTGGAAGCGAATGCAACCGCCAAGTAAAGCAAAAAGGCAGAATGCCGCTATAAGCAGGTACTTCTTGTACTGCGATAGGAAAGGTATGGGACACAGTGGAAGAAGCCCTACAAAGATAATACCCCAGGGCAGGGAGATTTTTGAGCCCAAATAAATGCCTATCACCCAGGCAGCGCTGAGGTAAATGAGTGTCACCTAGCTTCAATCCTCTAGGCTTATTAGGTCTCTTATTGTGTCCAGAGTGGTGTTGCCTATCCCTTGAACATTGAGTAAGTCTTCGATTCTATGAAAAGAGCCATGTTGGTTTCGGTAGTCAACAATAGCTTGAGCTTTGTCTGCTCCGATTCCAGGTAAGGCATCCAGTAGCCATGCCTCAGCGCGGTTTAGATTTATTCGTTGGGGTTGAGATACTTCGCCTGTCTTGGGCACATAGATCGTGATTTTGCTCGTGTCCGCATTTGGTGTGAGGCCAGCAGCCTGAATAAGAGTCTCTATAGTGTCATCTTCTCTCAACGGATAGAAACCTGAGTTAGCTACAGAGCCGCCGATGTAAATCTCACCTTCGTATTGAATTGGTGCAGTCTGGGATAGAGAAATTTCGACAGGCTTATGTCTGCTTTGCTTAATTGCTAGCAAAATGCCGCCGCTGACGAGGCTGACCAGCAAAAAGGCGATGATGAGCAACCAGTACTTGTTCAGATAATTTGACATAATAAGCTCCTTGTCCTTACCTTATTATTATAATAGTGGTAAAATTTTAACATATATGGGGAACTCGAAGACGATAACTGTTAACCGCAAGGCTTACCATGATTACCATATTCTGGAAAGTCTGGAAGCTGGCATCGCCCTTACCGGCACTGAAATAAAGTCCATTCGTGCAGGCAGGGTGAACATCCGTGATGCCTATGCTAGGCCTGAAGGTGGCGAGCTGTGGCTGGTTAATGCCCATATCGCCGCATATCAGGCGGCTAGCCATTTCAACCATGAGCCGAACCGTCCGCGTAAGCTCTTGTTACATCGTCGTCAGATTGACGAGCTGGCAGGCATGGTATCTCAGAAAGGTTTGACTTTAGTGCCTTTGAAGTTATATATTAAAAGAGGAGTCGCCAAGCTGGAGCTGGGAGTGGCTCGGGGCAAGCGACTTCATGATAAGCGTGAGGCGATGGCGCGCCGGGAGACGGAGAGAGAGATAGAACGCGCGCTGAAGAGAAGAAAAGGCTAAAAGCACGTTAAAAACTTAGTTTTGGGGGCGTGAGGCTTCGACAGTGGAAGGCCTACAGGATAGCAAGTCGAGGTGCCATCTACCTCGTAAAACAGGTGGCAAAAGACAACTGCCGAAGCAGTTCCAATTGCAGCCTAACTAAGGTTGCACATCCAACCTGACCTCACCCCGATGGGTCGGGATTGGGTGACGAAAAGTCGGGGTGCTCCAACCTTGACGCCGATGTAGGTTGGCTAAGAATTATCGGCTGGCCCGGCCTGAACTCTGCCAGCAGAGGCTGGCTGGGCGAGACAAAAAAGCTGGCTAAACTTGTAGCAGATTCTGGCAACCTTCTTCTGGACGGGGAGTTCAACCCTCCCCCGCCTCCACCAGATATTAATAACGGGCTCCGGTATGGACGGGAGCCCGTTTTGTTTCCGAGTAACTGAGAGATTATTAAACCTGGATTTGCTATATCAAACCGGGGGTACAGACAGGTCTCTATGGTATAATAGCTTCAAAAGCCCTTTGTTTGACCACATTAGATGGGGCTAACTGGAGGACCCCAATGGGTGAGAGGGCCAAGGAATTACTGAAGCTTCAATTTGGTAAGCGGCTGAGGCTAGACCTGCTGGAACATATCGTGAGCTGCCCTTTGTTCCGCTCTAAGTGGCGTCGGCATTCTTTCCTCTTGTTCACCGGCGTGATCCTAATCCTATCAATGCTGGTCGGATGCGGCCCTTCGATTAAGGATCTCGAAGCAGTTGACTACACGCCGCTGTCCAGGGATGACTGGAAGGTGTCGACGCCTGAAGAACAGGGACTGGACCCTATGCTTGTGGCTGAGCTATATTACAATGCAGTCAAATTGGAGACCATCTATAGTCTGCTGGTAGTCAAGAACGGGTACCTGATAGCGGAAGGTTATTTCAACGAAGGGTCTATTGATCAGAAAGATAGATTGCAATCGGTGACGAAGAGTTATACCTCGGCTCTGGTCGGGATTGCACTGGAGCAGGGTTGTCTGTCAAGCCTGGACCAGAAGATGCTGGATTTCTTCCCGGAACTGGCCGATCAAATCACGGATCCGCGGAAGAAGCAGATCACCATCCGGCAAATGCTACAAATGCGTGCCGGATATCCCTGGGAGGAGTCCACATCGGAATTGTTCGAGATGCTGTATCACGGCTTTCGGCCGTCCCTTTTGGTCGAAGTTCCTCTTGTCAGCGATCCGGGAACTCAGTTCGAATACAGCAATCTGACATCCCATCTCGTGGGGGTGATTGTAGCCCGGGCCTGTGAAACCGATCTCAAGTCATTCGCTCAGCAAAACCTGTTCGCGCCGCTTGGCGTGGAGATGGGCGATTGGATACAGGATTGGGAGGGCTATTACAACGGCCACGCGGATCTCCACTTTACAGCCCGTGACATGGCCAAGTTTGGTTTGCTCTATCTCAACGATGGTGAATACCAGGGTAACCAGCTCGTCGCTGCTGATTGGGTGCATGATTCGCTTCAAACCTATTCGGAGAATGCCTGGAAATACAGCGTAGGCCGTAATTTCCGCGACATCGGCTATGGCTATCAATGGTGGTCAGTCAGGGCAGGCGACCATCGTTACAACTTGGCGTGGGGACATGGTGGACAGCAGATTGTCCTGTTGGAGGAGTTCGACATGGTTATCGTCGTTACCGCGGATCCGCTATTCGCCCAACATGGGGGAGGTGCGTGGAGTCATGAAAAAGCGAATCTCAATCTCGTGGGTGATTTCATCAACTCCTTGCCGAGTGAGTGACGGGCAGGCCAGAGCGACATTCCGGCTGGCTAACAAGGGGCTTGGACTGACCTGGCCAACCCTATAGTCTGACCTCTGACAAAGAACCTTAGATTTCTATCCAAATACCATCGTAATGTGGAGACTGGTATGCTGGTTTTTCTAGTTAAAACCTGTGTTTTCTGCTATTCTACGAGTATCTTTCCCATCGGCTTGCTGATTACCTCTCCGGTAATGGCTGCATACTGAACGCCAGCTTTTCGCAGTTTTTTCATCAGTAAGTCTGCGGTCGCAGGAGCGAGCGAGATTAGCAGTCCGCCCGAGGTTTGGGCGTCGAAGAGTATATCCTGGATGTAGTCAGGCACCTGTTTGGAGAATTCCACCATTTCGCCGTAAAAGTCTCTGTTTCTATGTAAGCCGCCGGGGTAAAGCCCTGCTTTGGCGAATTCCTCAACCTCTGCGAAGACGGGGACTGAACCAGAATAGATTTTGATGCCTACCTGGCTGTTACGGGCTATCTGGCAGGCATGACCGAGAAGTCCGAAGCCGGTTATGTCAGTGCAGGCATGAACTCCCACCTCCTGCATCAGCTCCGAGGCTTTTTTATTCAAAGTTGCCATGTATTTTGTCACCTTGGCTGCTGTCTGTTTGCTGACCTTGCCGGCTTTTAGTGCAGTGCTTATGATTCCAGTGCCTAAGGGTTTGGTGAGTATGAGTTTGTCTCCCGCTTTGGCTCCGGAGTTGGTCACCAGATGTTCAGGGTGCACCGTGCCGGTTACGGAAAGCCCATATTTCAGCTCGGCATCGTCTATGCTGTGTCCGCCCACCAGCGTAACGCCGGCTTCTTTCATCTTGTCTATCCCGCCCTTGAGCATGTCTTTCAAGATGGATATGTCCAGCTTTTTTATCGGGAAGCAGACTACGTTCATGGCGGTCAAGGGCTTGCCGCCCATGGCATAGACATCGCTCAGTGCGTTGGCGGCAGTAATCTGGCCGAAGTCGTACGGGTCATCGACGATTGGCGTGAAGAAGTCGATAGTCTGGATAATAGCCAGGTCATCGCTCAGCTTGTAGACGCCGGCATCATCCAGGCTTTCCATGCCTCGAATCACGTTCTTATCAGTTATTATAGGCAAGCCGCATAAGGCTTTGTCTAGGTCACCCGGACCTAACTTGGAAGCTCAGCCGGCACCGCTGACGCTTTCAGTCAGGCGGGGCGGTATCTTTTTGTTCATTTGTGGCGTATTGTATCATTGGCTTAACCGAGGAGGCAAAGTGGCTTACTGGTCTCGAAGGCTGCCCTTGTGCTTTCTGGTATTCTGAGCGAAGCGAGGAATCTATCACCAGCTTTGAAACTGGCTCCGGGTATAGTAGAATATCTTTGAACTATGGACAATGAGCTTCGCCGTCTTCCCAGCGTGGATAAATTGATTTCCGAGGAGCGAATCAGGCAGCTTCGGGAGATCTATACGCATGACCTGGTTGTGGATGTGGTTCGCCAGCGCCTTGAGGAAAGCCGCTTGGCTATCATGCGTGGCAGTTCATGTCCCTCCTCGGATGATATTGTGGACTCTATCTGCTCTCGACTGCAGATGCTGGCACAACCCAGTCTGCGCCCGGTTATCAATGCCAGTGGAGTTATACTTCATACCAACCTGGGTCGGGCGCCGCTTAGCAGAGAGGCGACAACGGCTATGGAGCTGGTCGCCAAGGATTTTTGTAATCTGGAGTTTGACCTTGATAGCGGGGCACGAGGCTCCCGGAATGTCCATATAGAGCAGATTCTGTGCCAGTTGACCGGGGCTGAGGCAGCTCTGGTAGTAAATAACAACGCCTCCGCTGTGCTGCTGGCTCTAACTGCTTTAGCTAAAAGGAAAGAGGTCGTTGTTTCCCGAGGGCAGGCTGTGGAGATTGGCGGTGGCTTCCGTATCCCAGATGTGATGAGACAGAGCGGGGCAAAGCTGGTAGAGGTTGGCACTACGAACTGTACCTATGTTGATGATTATGAGCAAGCCATTAGCCCACATACGGCAGCCCTCTTGCGCGTTCATACCAGCAATTTCAGGGTGGAGGGTTTCACCCAGTCTGTTACCATTGAGGAGATGGTAGCGTTGGGCAGCAAACATGGCGTTACTGTGCTCGATGACCTGGGCAGCGGTTGTTTCTTAGACACAACTGTGTATGGGCTTGCTCCGGAGCCGATGGTACAGCAGAGCATTGCACTTGGTGTTGGCCTGGCTTTCTTTTCCGGGGACAAGCTTGTGGGTGGTCCTCAAGCCGGCGTTATCGTTGGTAAAAAGCTACTCGTCGATAAGCTGAAAAGACATCCCATGGCGCGAGCGCTACGCATTGACAAAATAAGGCTGTCCGGGTTAGCTGCTACATTGATTCATTACCTGAAAGGAGAGGTATTGGAGAAGATTCCGGTGTGGCGTATGATTTCGATGTCCCTTGATGATGTTGAGAAACGTGCCAGGCGTTGGGCCCAGGCTCTTGGTGATCTGGCTCAAGTGACTGAAGGAGAGACAATGATTGGCGGCGGTAGCTTGCCAGGGAGCACGCTTTCCACCAGGCTTGTTGCTGTTAAGGGCAGGGATGGTAAAAGGAATTTAGCTCAGGTTTTAGCTCAGAGGCTGCGGCATAATGAGCCGGCGCTTATCGGGCGAATCAGCGGCGATATTCTCCTCCTCGACCCAAGGTCTGTTCTTCCTGAAGTGGATGAAGTTGTGCTGGGGACGCTGAGCAACACGGCGGCTGGCTTGAAGCGGTGATAATGAAGTCTGAGCCTCCACAATCCGATTTGAACAACGAAAGCATTTATATCTAGCGTTCTGAATAGGTGTGCAGGAGAACTAAGCGGAGATGTTCGTTATAGGCACTGCCGGTCATATAGACCACGGGAAATCGGTTTTGATACAGGCATTGACCGGAATAGACCCTGACCGGCTTCCAGAAGAAAAAGAACGCGGTATGACCATTGACCTGGGTTTTGCCTGGATGAAATTACCCAGTGGTCAGGAAGTCGGGATTGTTGATGTCCCCGGGCATGAACGTTTCGTTAAGAATATGCTGGCTGGCGTGGGTGGCATCGATTTAGCCTTGCTTATCGTTGCTGCTGATGAGGGTATAATGCCCCAGACCAGAGAGCATTTGGCAATACTTGACTTACTTGACATAAGCAAAGGCATCGTGGTTATTACTAAGAAGGACCTGGTCGATGAGGAATTGTTGAGTTTGGTCAAGCTCGAGATTGATGAGTTGATGAAGTCGACGACCCTGGTTGAAGCACCCGTCGTCGCTGTATCTGCAATGACTGGTGAGGGGTTGCCAGACCTAGTCTCGACTATCGACGGGCTTTTAGTATCTGCTGAGCCAAGGAAAGATATAGGCAGACCCAGGCTTTTAATAGATCGTGCCTTCACTATTGCCGGCTCTGGCACTGTAGTCACTGGAACACTGGTTGATGGTTCGCTGTCGGTGGGGCAGGAAATTGAGGTCGTCCCTTCGGGTGTGAAAGCCAGGCTGAGAGGATTGCAAACTCACAAGGCTCGCATTGATGTTGCTAAGCCTGGTAGTCGTGTAGCAGCAAACTTGGCTGGAGTGGCTGTTTCTCAGTTGGAGCGCGGCGATGTGCTCACCTCTCCGGGCTGGTTAGTGCCTACAGTTAGAGTGGATGTAAAGCTCCGCATGCTTTCAGACCTCAAACGTTCTTTGCGTCATGGTGCCACAGTCAGCTTTTTCTCAGGTACTGCCGAGGTCATGGCTAAGGTTCACCTGCTGGAGAAGGAAAAAATAGGTCCTGGAGATGTTTCCTGGGCTCAGCTCGCATTGGTTAAACCGGTGGCATTGGTTAAAGGAGACCATTTTATTATCCGTTCACCTATGGATACGTTGGGTGGTGGTCATATTGTTAATTCTCATGCCCAGAGGCATCGTCGGTTTCGCCCAGCGATTATCCGGACACTGAAAGTCAGGGGAGAGGGTGCAGTAGAAGATGTTATAGTTGCTACTTTAGAGGTGAAGCAGCCCTTGGAATTAGAGAGGCTTATAGTTCAGTGTGGCTTGGCGGCTGATGAAGCACCTGGAGTTGTTGATAGGCTTATTGGGGAGGGAAAGGTAGTGGCGGTGGGGCGTGGGGAGCATAGCTTACTCTTTGCGGCTTCTGGATGGAAAAGTTTGGCTAAAAAAGCAGAAGCTGCAGTAGAAAACTACCATCGAAAATTTCCTGCTCGTTCTGGTATGCCCAAGGGAGAATTAGTTAATAAGTTGGGGCTATTACCAAATTCTCCCGTGTTACAGAGGTTTTTCGATGACGGCATCTTGGTTGAAAAGGGGGCAGCCGTCCACCTACCTTCTTATAGCATTCAACTTTCCCAGCAGCAACAGGCAAAAGTTGATGCCTTCCTTAATGCTCTGAAACAAAATCCTTATTCTCCACCCGGTGATGTGACGCTTGAAAATGACCTGCTCAATTTGCTTGTTGAGAAGCAACAGGTGGTGAAGGTAAGCGATGGTGTGGTCTTTTCCGCATCTGCTTATAATGAAATGGTGGATAAGGTTATTGCTCATGCTAAGGCAAAGGGTAAAGTGACCCTTGCCGAAGTGCGGGATATGCTGGGTACCAGCCGGAAGTATGCCCAAGCACTTCTGGAGTATATGGATGCGAAAAAGTTCACACGCCGTGTTGGTGATGAACGGGTTCTGAGATAGCTAAGACTGTTTTATCAGTTGACCGTTGTTTTCGAAGAAATACCAGAAACCATTATATGCTGAGTTTATCGGGCAGATTTTGGATACGCTCCAGATCCCGTCACCTAGATACTCGGCAGTAAAAATCGGTTCGGCGTCCTCATACTGAGGACAACTTGAGCCAACTCAGCCGGTTCGCCTGGTGGACAATCGACAATGGGGATTAGCCTTCCTTGCTATAGCTATGACTTGTTCGGTGGTGTAGCTAGGTAAATCGGGACCTGGTTCTGGCTTCTGCTGTATGTCTGTACTTGGTGGTGTTGAAGCTGGGGATTTTCCGCCGAAGATAAAGCTGCCGCTAAACCAGTTGGACATATCACCTTGTTGGCTTGTGGTTATGGCGTAGAGAAGTGCCACGATGGAGACGATAATAGCTATTAGAATAAGATAGCGGCCAAACTGACTTGCAGGCTGTGGTGTTGTTTTACCCCCTTTTGGTATTTCTCTTTTAGGTGTTTTTCTGATTTTCTCAGCTGAAGGCTTTGCCGACTGCTTTTGCCGGTATAGCTTTCCCCCGCAGTTGGTGCAAAACCCAGACAGGGTTTCAACAGCAGCACCGCAGTGGCGGCACCTGTATGCGAAGCTTTGGCCACAGTTACTGCAGAACCTCTGCCCTACTAGGATTTGAGTGCCACATTTTGGACACGGGAATTCATGCTCCGGCTCATGCTCCGGCTCATGCTCCGGCTCATGCTCCGGTTCTCCTTCTGCAGGCGCTAACGTGTCGTCTGATTTTGTGGCATCGTCGCCCATGTAATTAATTATATACCTACCAGAGCCGAAATAGAACATCAGGTGGATGCTACTAAGTTCGGAGCTACAGAGTGGGCAAGGGGCTTAAAGGTGTTACTAAACAAAAATGGTTTCGTTAACGTTATTATATATAGAGGGCAAAAAGCAGGCCAAATCAAACAGTGCGGCAGATGATGAACATTGGCTCAGAGGATAATCGGCTGATTTGCCACACACAAACGGAGGGTGATTAAAGACATGGAACACATATTAGCATGTCCAACGTGTAATTCAGCAAACCAGGTGGGGCAACAATTCTGTAGCTGCTGCGGTCAGGACCTAGCACACAAATGTGTTCATTGCAAGCTCGATGTTGACCCCAGCATGACAGTTTGTCCGTATTGTCGTGGGACATTACCGCTTTGGCCAAAAGGACAAAGTAATGCAAGTGAGGAGCCTGATAAGCAAGGCAGCCTCCAGCCTGTTTGAGAAGCCTATCAGTTTAATGAGCCATTTCAAGCCAATGGTGGCTTTTAGAATTCAATCCATTCTGTAAACTAACTGAGCCGTACCCATCAGTACAATACCGAATCTGCAAAAACAATCACTATTAACTATATATCTGCTAGCATTTGATGAATCGTTTTACTACGCTCTTTAATCCTTAAACCTTCGCTAATGCTCTGATGCGCTTCTGCTTTATTTGAAACCTAATTAATGATGTGGCGGGAGCGTATGGGAGTCGAACCCACCAGAGACATTTCTGATGCCTCGCGACGGATTTGAAGTCCGCGAAGCCCACCGGGACTCAAACGCTCCCTCGGATGTATCTCGTCTCTGCTCAGAGCAGGTCATTCTTTCTTGTCAGGTCGTTCTAGATAACATCATACCAGATTCACATTGAACAATGAAGGAATCGTGCTGGTCAGATATGAGGCATTACATTGCTGATGCACCTCTATGACAAAAGCGCCTCATTTATAAGGGAGTCTCTAAGTTTGTAAAACCAGATGTGTTATTGGGCATCAGAGCGTTTGGCATAGTGACATAGATTTTCGGTTATTGTAAAATCGAGGTTAGGATAGGGAGAAAGAAGGAGTCGGGTAAATGGAATTATATGTCTTAACTCAGTCTGGCAGGAAGGCGATACCGGTGCTCAAGAAGACGGGTAAGGAGCTGGAAGCGAACATGCTCGAGTATCTGGGCATGATAGAGGGGGCAACGTTGGAACAAGTTGCTGATGCGATGAAACTGGATGAGAAGATAGCCTATGATAAGCTGAGGTCGCTCATTGCTAATAGATGGACCTGGCGGAAAGTGACCAAGCTGGCGAGGTTCTAGTCTGGCGGTAGAATCAGTTCTTCAGGCTAGGCGAGATTGGTTATGCAAGGAGTGCGCAGATGATGTTAAGGAAGCGTTGTCCTTATTGTCGTGGGCGAGGTTCGGCACCAGGTCAGGAAGGGCCTTCTGCACCTGAGCCGTGCCCGGTTTGCAACCAAAGAGGTTATAATCTGGTGCCGAGCGGTGCCGGGCTATGTTCATGCTGTCAAGGTAGCGGGCGCGTGCAGGCTGGAGATGGATGTTGGAGACCTTGTCCTGAGTGTGCCGGTATCGGCTCAAGGTGGTGATGAATCTGGGAGATTCATGATGGGGTATGACTTGTATGGCGGAAATTAAGATATTGTGCTGGAACGTAAATGGGATTAGAGCGGTGAGGGGTAGAGGGTTTCTGGAATGGCTGCATAGGGAATCCCCAGATATTCTTTGTCTTCAGGAGACGAAGGCGCATCCCGAGCAGCTTGAAAAAGAGCTGCGTGAGCCGCAAGCATATCACGCATACTGGAATTACCCGGGAAGAAAAGGCTATAGCGGTGTCGCCACATTCACGAAGATGAAACCTGTAACTGTGAAGTATGACTTTGAAGGTGCAGGGCTTGATTTGGAAGGCAGGGTTATAATAACCGAATATGCGGATTTTCTTCTAATGAATGTGTATTTCCCAAATGGGAAGATGAGTGAAGAGCGGTTGAATTACAAGTTGGATTTTTACGAGGCTTTTCTCAAATTTGCTGATGCTCTGAGGCTGAAGGGGACCAGGCTGATTATCTGTGGCGATTTCAACACAGCCCATAAGGAGATAGATTTGGCCAGGCCGAAAGAAAATGCGAATGTCTCAGGCTTTTTACCTGAGGAGAGAGATTGGCTGGACAAGTTTGTGGCTCATGGCTATATCGACGCCTTTCGGCACTTCAATAAGGAGCCGAACAATTATACATGGTGGGACATGAAAACGAGAGCAAGGGAAAGAAATGTGGGCTGGAGAATCGATTGCTTTTTTGTAACCGAGAATCTATTGCCGATGGTTTCCAATGCCTTTATAATGTCTGAAGTAACAGGCTCTGACCACTGTCCTGTTGGAATGGTACTGAAAACTGTAAATTAAAGGAGGCGACATATGAAATCTGGCATTGCGATTGCAATAATAGTGGTGCTGGTTGTTCTGGCTGGTGTGGGTGGATTCGTTGCCTATCAGCAGGGTAATGCTGCCGGCTATCAAACTGG
>Ga0209427_10003103_pt1 | contig 19545 bp, 13 predicted proteins | sample DeeMarSWOR136_30_FD_187465 | JGI IMG/M metagenome (GOLD analysis project Ga0209427, IMG submission 187465) | Marine sediment microbial communities from White Oak River estuary, North Carolina - WOR-1-36_30 (SPAdes) (version 2) | ecosystem: Environmental > Aquatic > Marine > Intertidal zone >...
CAAACGAATCGTTGTTGAGAAAAGGCTGGTCCATTTGCTTAGTAGTAACTGAAACATGGGAACTCACCCCTAAGCAAGAATTGAAGAATTGCGGAAGAATTAATCATCTACTTCCCTGTTTGTGTCCCATTTCAACGTACCTTTCCCTACTTTTTTGATGTGGTTTAATGTTGTAAGTCATCAGCGGGTAAACCTATGGGATCATAAGCTTACAGGCAATTATCTGGGATTTCAGAGGGTGGGGAGTTTGGCAAGATATCACGGGACATCACGTCAAAGGAAACGAGATAGAGAAAAATGAAATGGAAATGGGTGACCCCTTTCTTTACTTCATACATAGTTGCGCAGCGATACAGAGCTGAGTGTATGTTTGAAATAAAGCATAGGGAAACCAAAGCAAAAGGTTTCCCTATGCCGGATTTGAATGATAAATGGGGTTTTCAGGCTATCGTAAGATCTCAAATCTTACCGATAAGGCCCTAGTACGTTGGGTCACTCGGCAGAAACTGAGGTACTTCACGGTACTTGGTCGCCTGTTCAAAGGCATAGGAGATCTTGATGAGCGTTGGTTCGCTCCAGGCCCCTCCCATGAATGAAATACCCACGGGAATATCATAAATATAGCCGCCCGGCACCGAAATATGCGGATAGCCGGCTACGGCCGCCACCGATGGCGTCCAATGTTGCGATGCCCAGGCCGGTACCAAGTGATCGCCCAGCGTCAGGTCGATTGGCATGATAGGGCCTACTGTGGGGGCAACAATCGCATCCAGGTTGTATTTTTTCAATGTGGCATCGAGTCCCTCAGTTGCGGCCAGTCGACGGCACTCCTTAAGGGCATCAAGATAGGCCTTATCCGTTAAGGGTCCGCCCGTCTTTTCAGACGCTTGGAAGAATTCCTGTTGAAAGTAGGGCATCTCTTTATCGCTGTTTTTTTCATTGAACGCAATGAGATCCTTCAGCGATTGGGGACCCGTGGAGGAACGTCCTTGGAGATATTGGCCTAGACTAGCCTTTAGTTCATACATGAAGATGGTACCCTCACACCCACCGAATTTTCCGGCGGTTTCAATGTTGGCCGGATCCACAACAATGGCCCCCTGCTGTCTCAACACCTCGATGCTCTCATTGATGAGGGCGTCGATCTGTTCGTGATAGCCAAAATAGTTACGGGCCACTCCGATCCGGGCCCCACGTAATCCGTTGGGATCCAGGAACTGGGTATAATCCACGTAGGCTTTACCTCGCGACTCTTCTGTCTTAGAATCCCGCGGGTCAACGCCGGTCAGCGCCCCAAGAACGGCAGCTGCATCGGCCACGGTGCGTGCCAGGGGCCCGGCCGTGTCCTGAGTGGGGGCGCCCGGAATGATCCCGGATCGGCTCACTAGACCGACCGTCGGCTTGAGTCCTACAACGGAGTTTGCGGAGGCCGGACAGACGATGGATCCATCCGTTTCAGTGCCGATGGCCACAGTGACCACGTTGGCGGCCACGGCTGCCCCCGATCCTGAGCTGGAACCGCAAGGATTTCTGGTCAGAATATAGGGGTTCTTGGTTTGACCACCCCGGGCACTCCAGCCGCTGCAGCCCCGGAATGACCGGAAGTAGGCCCACTCGCTCAGATTGGCCTTTCCTAAGATTATGGCCCCGGCTTCACGCAGCTTTTGTGCCACAAAGGAATCCTGTTTTACGGGAATCCCTTCCAGGGCATAGGAGCCGGCGGTGGTGTTCAATTTGTCGGCCGTCTCGATATTGTCTTTGAGCAGGATGGGAATCCCGTGCAGCGGACCGCGAACCTTGCCCGCACGGCGTTCCTTATCCAGTCGGTCGGCGATGGCCAAGGCATCGGGATTTATTTCCAAGACCGAATTGATTTTGGGCCCATTTTTGTCGATTGCCTCAATGCGGGCCAGATACTTCTCAACAATCTGACGAGCTGTGTACTTGCCTGACTCCATCCCTTGCTGTAACTCGGCGATGGTCACTTCTTCTAGTTCGAAGGATTTGGAAGCCGCTATTGCTTCCTGGGCAACGAAAATGGTGCAAATCAGTGCAACTGCGATTCCTAGAAGGCTGTATCGCAATACATCCCCAAGCCTGATACTACGACGGTTGTGTTGCTTCTTGGTATTACGACTCATGGCTGCCTCCTTTCCATTTTCTAGGGATTAATAAAGTTCTGTGAGAGAACTTTTAGTTCTTTCAAAGCGAAATAACAAGTTGACTGGCAGATGTCAAGGATTGCCTCGCGAGTCACCTCCAAGCTCATGTCGTTCACGGAAAATGGGGACGGTCTATTTTTTCCCTCCCTGAGAATAGTGATAAAATCGGCACAGCTCCAATTCGCTGCTCCTCCTTTCTTTGCTCTACCTTTTGGTTTAATCAGCTCATTACTATACCAAAAGAGTTACCAAATTAGTGAGCATGAACAACCCCTTTTATAATATTTGATAAGACAAGCATCTCAGACAGGCTTTGATTTAATCTGACAGAGAAGCGAAGTGATGTAGAGATGTCCATAAAGATAGTTAATAGGTTGTTGATGAATTCAAACGCAAATCATCAAAATGGAGGATAGGCGTTGGTGCCTGATCCATCTTGGACTAAAGAGTTTTCATCAGAACAAATAGCATGGCAAAGGCCCCCTCAAGCTCGGCGACAGTGATTGAAGAAATAACAATGAGCTCACCTGACGCAAACGCGCCAGCGTTCAACGATCAGGTGAAGCGAAAGGTTGGGGGCTGTCTCTGCGAAAGCCGGGATCCGCTACGCCCAGCCTTCGGACGCAAGTGCATCATGGAGTTCGTCCGGGTGGTGTCGGCAACGAAACTCCAGGCGGCTGGACTCAGCGTGAGCCTGGCTGTATGGAACACCAGCCTCCATTTGGTTCCGCTCGTGCAACTCGTGAAGAAGCACAAAGGCTCGCTCCTTCTCCGTGATCGCGTCATCTATCCAGACCTCCCCTTCCGGTACGAATTCATAGACGTGATCGTGTCCTCCCGCCGTGAAGTCGATGTCGAAAATGCTCCGCACCAGTCGACCATTTACGATCCAGACATGGACACCCTTCTCCAGCCTCTTCCAAAGACGTTCATGAACGGAATGCGCATCAGGCAGTTGCTGCCCATGGCGGGTTGCCCTTGCAACGTCACCCGCCCGACGACGCTCTTTACGCTCGACGCGGTCTGCTTCCATGAGTGCCTTTTCGTAAGAATCTCCTTTGCTCATCAAGTCGTGCTCGACAAGCAGGTGATCGATAAAGAACGCGCGTTCGTCATGCTCCGCCTCTTGATCGATCCAGAACTCGTTGTCGGGAATGTACGGATATCTGTAGTGCTGTCCAAAGTTCGTGAACTCCTCATCAAGGTGTCCGCGGACATAGCTGCCATCCACAATCCAAACCTGAATCTCTCCGCGTCTGTCATCCTTGCGAAGGTAGGGAGGTCTCAACGTTTCTGCCATATTACTCCTTTGCGAATCGGTCTTCTTCAGCCCAACGGCTGCGAGTTGAGCCGCTCGGCCAGCCCAAGACTAGTCTCGCGAAGACGGTGACCGTGGGCTGGCCAGGTTGGCTCCAGCAGGTTGTTAGCCGGCCGGAACGTCGCTCTCACCTGCTCCTCACTCCTTCGGTATTGATTTGATGAACTTGCCCACCAGGTCGATGATCGCCCCTTCGTATTTCCATCCTCCCTCCGCCGCTAAGTCGGGACCGTGCAAGGGATCCGCGGTAGTGACAATGATCATGTCGAGCTCATCCAGCAAGATAATCAGGTTCCCGCCATGCCCCCACGCGAAGTCGAAATTATGGTCGCCTACCCTGGCGGACCACCACTGATAGCCATACCCGATGTCGCGAAAGTAACGGCCCAGTCTGCTGGAGAACCACCCAGTGAAATTGATATTCTCCGAGTACCTCTGCAGTGATTCCGTGACCCATTCGGCTGAAAGGACCTGCTTCCCCTCGTATTCACCGTCGTTGAGATACAACAAGCCGAACTTGGCCATATCGCGAGCCGTAACGTAAATTTCGAAACTGCCCCAGTTGTAGTTATCTGCATCGGCGGTCCAATCGCCCACCTCCGCACCAATCGGCGTGAACAGATGCTCCCGACCGTATGACTTGAGATCTGTATCACACGCCCGTGCCACAATGACGCCCAGGAGATGGGACGTCAGATTGCTGTAATGGAACTCGGTTCCCGGATCGCTGGTGAGAGGAAAGTCAACGATGTGGGGCAGCCAGTGCCAGTTGTCGCTAAGAAAAAGAATATCAAAATAAGGAGACTCGCGCTCCTCCCAGGGATATCCGCAGCGCATTTGCAGCAGGTCCCGGATCGTGATCTGCTCTTTCCTCGGATCTTTTATTTGTCCGGCGAACTCCGGGAAGAAATCCATCATCTTCTGATCCACGCTTGACAGATAACCTTGATCCAGCGCAATCCCGACTAATGCCGAGGTAAAACTCTTCGTTGCCGATTGCCGGCCGGATAACTGCTCAACCGCCCCATCATTAAAGTACCCTTCAGCGATCAGATAGCCGTTCTTGATCACTAGCAGCCCATAGAGGGTCTCCAATCCAGCCGCATTGAGATAGAGCTCCGCCACCAGCAACGGATCCAACCCCTGCTCCGCGGGTGTCGACACCTTCCAATCATCCCCGGGTAGCGGTGTGTATTCAATCGCTTTGAGATCCTCAGTCCGAGGGCTGCATCCGACCAGGATTGACAGGATTAGGGTCACACTGGTGATCAAGAGGAAAGAATGGTGAAGCCCCTGAGAGCGGAACAAAGGGCAGAGTACGATATATTTCAGCAGGTTCAGCTTCAGCGTGTCATTGTCTTTGCGCGCAGCGTACATAATGTTAGGTAATCCTTTCATACGGGGTCCCACATTGCGGATCGGAGAGGGGGAACCCAAACCTCTACCCGGCCGGCTCGTATAAGAGATCACCGGCACGGGCAAAGCCCGGGTCCGGTGCATTGATTTGTTAGAAATTCTTTATTAGTTCAATAATATTCCAAACAAGCTGTCCATACCCTGTTTTAACGTATAGTCCTATTTGCGCGATTAAAGAATACGCAATTGCAATCTGTGCCAATGCATAAACAGCAATAGTAAATTGACTTACACTAATAATGCCTACACCAAATTGGGAAATATTGATTATACCGATACCAAACTGCCCAATTGCAATTATTCCTTTAGCAGGCACTGGTATTTTGTTAGGAGCATATTTGAATGAAATATGAAGTAGAGGTAATCCCATAATGATTGTTTTGCTTTTATACTCAAATCCCCAACCATCCCATTTTTCTTTAGCGGGATACTGGGCACCACAATTTGGGCACGCTAAAGCTTGTTCACTAATATCATGTTGACACTCTCTACATTTTTTCATGTTTTTTTCCTTTATTTTATTTATTCTAACGCTGAAATCACCTAGCTCTATGGATCGCTGGCGGAATAGAGTTCACGTGGATTGACGAGTTAGGCGAATTACCGTCTAATACTTAATTACTTATGCCTGACCCCCTTTACTCACTGCGTCTTTGATTCTTTTTGCAGTCATGGGGAGTTGAAACAGCCTGACACCGACTGCATCGTAGATTGCGTTGGCAATCACAGCACCCATGCATATGATGGGTGGCTCGCCCCCTCCCTGGGGAGGAGAGTCTTCTGCCCTGACAAGCACGGTCTCGATCTTCGGCAACCAGGAAAAGCGAGGTATTCCATAGGTGTCGAAATTGAGGTCGAAAATCTCTCCCCCTTTGAAGCGGATCTCCTCGGTCAGGGCATAGCCCAGGCCCATAGTGATGCAACCCTCCATCTGAAGCTTCGCGCCCTCAGGATTAATCGAAAGACCCATATCCTGTGCACAGACTACCCGCTTAACCACCACCGTTCCCGTATTCTTATTAACCTCGACCTCGGCCATGGTCGCGACGTAGGTTCCTGATCGAATCCCACAGGCTACACCGAAGCCTCGCCCGCTGGGGATTTTTGCCGGCATCCAGTTGAATTTCTCTGCGGCAGCCCGTAACACGCTCCGCATCTTTTGATCACGCAAGTGATTCATCCGGAATTGCAGAGGATCCATTCCCGCCCTTGAAGCCATAATGTCAATATGTGATTCTCGAGCAAATGTATTGGTGTTAGTGCCAGGGGCTCGCCATGGACCCGTACCAAACGGATGGTAACCAGAGCCACTACGCCAATGTCCATGGGAGACCTCTTTGTGATGTGGTATATCATAGAACTGCTCTGCACCATCCGAGCCCGCAAAATACACATCATAATCCCAAAGCACAATAGTGCCAGAGCCATCAATACCCGAGGTTATCTTCACCACTGCAGCCGGCCTGAAGGTATCATAGAAGAACTCCTCTGCACGGCTCCATGCGACGTGGACGGGCTTTCCCGCTAATTTTGCCAATCGCGCTGCCTCTACAGCTTGCATGCTGGAGCTCTTTCCACCAAACCCTCCCCCGAGGAAAGGGGCAATCACCCGGACGTTCTGAGAGGGAAGACCCAGGCTGCGGGCTATCTCTTCTTTGACACCAAAAGGGCTTTGAGTAGATGCCCACACAGTGGCCTTGCCCTTTTCATGTTTGGCAACAGCAGTATGCGTTTCAATAGGGGCATGGGCAACATAGCTACTCAAGTATGTTTCCTTGAAAATCTCACGAGCGAGTTTGTTCCCCGACTCGAGCATCCCTCCCTGAGATACGATAGTCCCTTCTGGAGGGACCTTGAGCAAATGATCAAAGATGTTTTTGTCATCCAGTGTTGCCTTGGGCAGGTCAAATTCAGCTTTGATGCTGCTTAAGGCCTTTTCAGCTTCGTCAGGATGTTCATGGAGAACGGCACACAAATCACCATCTTGAGCCACCAATACACCTTTCATCCGCTTAGCACCGGATGTATCTAAGCTCTTTAGCTTTGCTCCGTGAGCTGGGGGCCTCAAAATCCTGGCGTACAACATGCCAGGCAAACGGATATCTCCGGCATACATGGCCTTGCCGGTGACCTTGTCTAGGGCATCTTCCCTTGGAAAGGGTTTACCCATAACGGCAAACTCGGACGCAGGTTTCAAAGGAGGTTTTTTCTTCACATGTCTCTCGACTATGTTCCCTTTGCTCAGTTGGGCATAGGTAACCCGATGCCCGGTTTGTCCTTTGTCAAATATAACGCCGTCCTTTGCCATCAACCGTTTGACAGGCGCCCTGAGATATTCAGCTGCTAACTCCATCAATACGGCCCTGGCCTCGGCAGCCGCTTCCCTGAGAATAGGGCCAAAGAAACGAGTGGTCATGGATCCCCAGGTTCCACGATCCCAGGGGCACAGATCCGTATCCCCCATAACCATATCTATTGCATCAAAAGGCACATCGAGCTCATCGGCTAACATCTGGGCAAGGGAGGTGATGATGCCCTGACCCATCTCAATCTTGCCTGTAAAACACGTGACCGTGCCATCGACCCCGATTCTCAGAAACGCGTTGAAATCAGTGGGTACGGTGCTTTGTAAAGGTTGTGCAAGGGCGGAGGGGTCTCCAACGGAGATATACACAACGATACCGCCACTCAGGATTCCCATCCGCTTGAGAAATTCCCGACGGGTAACTTCTCCCTTTTTCATATCTCATGCCCTCCTTTCATCTCCCTTGCTGCTGTTTGAATTGCCTCGAGGATTCTTATATGCGATCCACAGCGGCACAGGTTTTCATCCATTCCTCGAATGATCTTTTCTCGAGTAGGCTGGGGGTTTTCTCTTAACAGGCTATAAGCCTTAAGGATCATCCCTGGAGTGCAGAAACCGCACTGAAGGGCATCATGCTTAATAAATGCCTTCTGAAGTGGATGAAGTTCACCATTCTGAGCCAGCCCTTCAATAGTAATGACTTCTTTTCCGTTAACTTCTCTTACGGGTGTTTGGCAGGACAGAACAGCCTCATTATCCACGAGCACCGTGCAGGCGCCACACAGGCCTTCTCCGCACCCATATTTGGGCCCGGTGACGCCCAGATCGGTGCGAAGAACCCACAGAAGCATCCGGTCGCCATCCACGGTCATGTTTACAGGCTTATCATTGAGTTTGAAATGAATGGACTCCTCCATCTTAGTCCTCCTTTCTGTTTAATCCTCCATCTATCGAAATGAAGCTTGCTGCCGTAGGGCTTTATTACATCGCGTAGCGATGAAATTCTTAGCTTTCTATCAGTTCCTCGACCCTGTAGTCGAGCAGAAAGTGATTTTCTTAATGGAAATTCAAAGGATCTTCAGTCATTGTTAACAAAAAGGGGTCAAATCTCCGTTTGACCCTTTTTCATGTGGGCACTATCGGGATCCGGATTACCCGGCAGAGGCCTATTCTAAAAAAAATACACTCGGGCGGTCAGGCTTCCAATGCCCAAAATTCCAGCATTTAACTTTGTTTGGAGAAAAATGCCGCCTTGACATTACGACCGGTATCCGTTATCTGAATACAAGTCGTCGGTTGCCGCAGAATAGTCCCTGCTTGATATCTGGCCCTGCTGCATATTGGGATGCTTCCTGCTACGGCATACAACCTTAATTTTCCCCTATCAAGAACTCAACTTGTCAATACAATTATAGTGGCAGGTCAAGAAAAAATTATTATATTTAGGGCATTAAACGTGCGTGAGTAGTCGGTTACAGACCATCACTGCCAGAAACTGGACTGACGTGATTGTGTTGATAAATCCAAAACGATAAAGGAGAGATAAATGGTGAAGCTACGAGTTATCCAATATTTTTGTATAGTTGTGGCATTAACGACATTTGGACCGGGATTAGGCCCACGAACGATTATCGCTGCTGAAGAAACAGCTCCGGTGCCGGAGGAAGATGTTCAAGTGCTTGCCTCAGGTCCCATACATGAGGCATTTGCTGAGGCAGTGGCATTGGATCCTGAGCCGGGAATCGTGGCGCCCAAGGCACCGCCGGCCCTCATCGAGGAGATTCCGCCCAATCAGAAGCCTGAAGGAGACGTTCAGTGGATTCCCGGTTACTGGGCCTGGGATGATGAAAGGGACGAATATATCTGGGTGAGTGGGATCTGGCGAGTACCGCCGCCGGATCGGCAGTGGGTACCCGGGTATTGGAACCACGTAACACAGGGATATCAGTGGATCCCCGGTTACTGGGCCAGTATAACGGCGAAAGAGACGGAATACCTGCCCGAGCCGCCTGAATCGGTAGAAGTCGGACCCAGCAGTAATGCCCCTTCGCCGGATTACATCTGGATCCCCGGTTGCTGGCTATGGCAACATGGACGCTATGCCTGGCGGCCTGGCTATTGGGCCGCTGTTCAGCCGGACTGGATCTGGGTGCCTGCCCACTATAACTGGACGCCGCGTGGATATATCTTTGTGAGTGGGTACTGGGACTACACTGTCATCCATCGGGGAATTTTGTTCGCGCCGGTTTTTTTTCCACGGGTGCGCCTTGGGTTGACCTTTTGGTTCTCACCCGGCTTTGTGATAGATCTGAACATCTTTGATGACGCCCTGTTTGTGCGACATAGGTATTACCATTATTATTATGGGGATTATTACGCACCCAAGTATTACAGAAGGGGGATCTATCCGTGGTTTTCCCTGCATGCGAGACGGGTTGTTTATGATCCCATCTATGCCCATCAACGCTGGAATCATCGGAGCGATCACGAGTGGGAGAACCGTTTGCAGACAAGATTTCGTGAGCGTCGAGAACACGAAGGGTTACGACCGCCCCGGAGCTTTGATCAGCGCACAGGGCCTGACAAGGTAGGCAGATCATCAGGACCCGCACGGCCCGACTTTGTCATGCCGCTCGACCATGTCGGGAAAGCTAAGGCCCGTGCTTACCGCTTCCAGCCCCTGAGCGAAAAAACTCGAAGGGAATTCTCGCAACAAGAGAAAGAGGTTCGCACATATCAAAGAGAACGTCAGAGTCGAGAGACCCAACGGCAGAGTATGCTGGAGGAAAAGGCTTCAAAAAAACCAGAGCCGAACAAAGAAAAATTTTCCAGATCCCCGATTATGGACAGGGCTAACCGAAAAGCGGATCGGAAAAAAGCCCCGCCCGCTCTGCACAAGGTGCCGAAACCGAACCCCAATGTTGAGCCCCTCGAGAGAAAATATGATTTGTCGCGCCCGTGGGACAAGTCTCGAAAGTCGCAAGATAGAGAGCAGAAGCCTAATGACAGGCAACGGAGAGGGGATTACCGACGGTAGATGTGGAATGAAAGATAAAGGCTGAGGGGAAAGGGATGAGGATCAGTGAGGTGCTGAAGCTCATTCCCTCAGAGACCCCAAAGCAGTAAAGAGCAGGAATTTATCTTCATTCCACAGAGGCATGCCGACAGGCTCAAAAACTACATCAGGAAAAAGGCATTCAAAACCCCATCAGCTCATTTTCCCGATATGTTATGAGGCCGCAAGGGAGATGTGGTGGCCAAGAACGGGTAGTGTAGTGGGCATTCATCTCAGGCCCCATGACCTGGGGCGCCATGCATCAACCTATGCAAGTCGTTCTGGGGTCCCAATTGAAGTTGTCAGCAAGGTCATATTACGCCATTCGAATCTTTCAACCACCAAAAGATATTTGGGAAAGATCAGCGATGTGGCGGCCATGAGATGGATCGATAATCTGTATGACTACATGAAATGAGTCAGGACGAAGTAACTGGCGTTTTCACCCTGACAAATTTTCAGGCATCCATCCATAAGGTGCAAATATCATCCACCTCAAAAACCTGAGATATGTCTGACCTCACAATGGGTTTTGTAATCAAACTTCCAATGCGATGGGTTTCAAGGATAATTATCCAATACTTTCGCCGCGATCACCTCAGAATAGTGAAGCATGTATTATCAATCTTATCGTTATGATACCGCCCTGAGGCTTTCCAATACCATATGTAAGCTTTAACTCCCCCAGACTAACAGCTTCTGCTAAGAATGCAAAGCCTCCCACAACTCTCTTGGCTTGCGATTACTATTAGTAGCATCTACAGGCTGACTGTATAATGCTTCTATGAGGCCGCCTGTTGTCAAGCTCCTTCTTTCGCTATTCGATAGAGAACTGAGTCCCTCCTTTTGCGATTAATCGAGCTAGCGGCTTCCTTTTAAGTGAGGCTCTTATGTGCCTCGAACGAACTTCTATCCGTGCTGGCTTCTTTTTGCCAGGGACCTAATGCCGTACTCCTCCAAGATGACTGCCCGAGGATATCTAACTGAAATGTGAAAATTCTCGGAACCACTGTGGATTAAATGTTTCTATCGCAATTAAACAAAAAGGCGGCGGCTATTGGGTACCTGATGCATCTTGAAATATAGTTTTCCTATTGAGATTTTTCCCTGCCAATTCTGATGTTGACCCTTCGACTATGCTATGTAATCTTGAAATTATGGGAAGTTCACCTTTTGGCAAGTAACTGAAAGTTTACTGAGCCGCTTGAAACGAAAGCCTAATTTGGGTAGTCTTTAACTTGCCCTTTTTCAGGATTACAAGATGAAATCGTAGATACAAGGAGGTGCCGTTATGAGAAAGACCTTTATCGTTTTCCTGGTATTCTCTTTTGCATTGCTGTGCATGGGCTGTGCCGAGTGGAGCCGTACGCAGAAAGGAGCGGCAATTGGCGCCGGTGCAGGAGGTGCATTGGGAGCCATCATTGGTCATAAAGCTGGCAGTACTGCTGTGGGGGTATTGCTTGGTGCAGCCATAGGAGGGGCTGCTGGAGCCTATATTGGGAACTATATGGATAAGCAGGCCGCAGAGATCGAAAGAGATATTGCTGGTGCGCGTGTTGAGCGAGTGGGAGAAGGGATTAAAATAACCTTCAGCTCGGGAATCATGTTTGACGTCGATAGAGCTATGTTAAAGGATCAGTACACGGGAGAGCTCAGTGAACTTTCAACGATCCTGAACAAATATGAAGATACGAATATCCTGCTTGAAGGGCACACTGATTCTACGGGCTCGGAAGAATATAACCTTGACTTGTCAAAAAAGCGAGCCCAGTCGGTGGCCAACTACCTGGCGACTCAGAATGTAAATCCTACTCGCTTTACCATAATGGGATACGGCGAATCACAACCGATTGCAAGCAATGAAACTGTGGAAGGCAGGGCTCAAAACCGACGTGTTGAGGTGGCCATTTACGCTAATGAAAAATTGAAGAAAGTCGCTGCGGAAAAAACAAGCTAGGCACAAAAGACGAGGATTTCAAACCCCTCCCATGATTTGCAGCATTGTGTGGATAGCAGAAAAACAGATCGGCTAGAAAGTCATGACATCGTATCAAAATGGGGTTAAGTCTGCTCTTCCTCACCTCAGCGAGTTCTTCAATCCTTTCTTTGAGCCCCCGATCAGTGGATATCAGCGCTTCCATTCTTTGGATCACACTGCTCACCGAGCTGTACTTTGTGATATGAAACTCGTGACGAGTAGTAGGTGGGGTCAGCCCTTGACAGGCTGACCCCGAAATTACGAATCAGATCCTGGCAAGAGATCACAACCTCAACTGGAAACCTATCAGATTATACGCTTATCGCGGTTTTGTAAAAATTCTCTGTTGGGCTTATTCATTTAATTGCGTTACAAATATTGAATATCGCCAGTCGGCTTCCTTCACGCTATTCCATCTGCTATGTACAGAGATACTTTCACTCTCTCGCTTCAATAGATATTGTGAATGCTTTGCCTGATTCGAGGATCTTCTCGCTCTCAATTCTGATTGCAAAATCCACCATTCTTTCAGTATATTTCGATCGGCAGGTACTCTCTCTAGAATACACCTCCCTGTCCGGCGACGAGCGCGAAAAGATAGTTTGAACCAACCCCCATAGTAACCGACACAAACACTGCGAAACTCGACTTGTGAAAAAGGGCAGTCGCAAAATGAAATTGGCACATTTCCCTATAGTCATCCTCGTCGTCTTGGGTTTCCTGATTGTGCTCCCCACCCCAGCAAGGGCCGAATGGTTCGGGGATCTCTATCTCGGGGTGGCTTCCACTGAAGACGGGCAAATAACCCATACGGCTTTTGGTACGAGCGTTGCCGAAAGGCAGGACTTCGGCAGCTCTTTCACGATAGGGGTTCGGGTTGGCAACTGGCTTGAAAATGCACCATGGCTGGGGTTTGCCATCGACTACTCCATTTTCAGCGCGAATATCGACCATGGAGATCTTTTTATCAGCCCCGTATCTTTTTTGGCGATGGTACGAATGCAGCGGACGGTGAGCACCGAATTTCCCAGGGCCAGACTGCAACCCTATTTCGGCATAGGCCCTGCGTTTTTTTACTCTGAGATGAATTCTTTTTCCCCTGCTCCATGGGGCCCCCTTGAGAAAGTGGGCGACCCCGATACATCCATCGATCTCGGGCTGGATGTCAGGGTTGGCCTCGCGTGGAGCATCACCCACAACATAGCACTCTTCGGAGAATACAGGTTTAGCACCTTTGAGCCGGAATTTGAGGAAAATGTCTACGGCATGAGTGAAAAGATGGAAACCGAGCTTACGACCCATCATGGGCTCGCAGGCATATCCTACCGTTTTTAGATGAGAACTGACACAATCAGAGACTATCTTAACCTTCGCTTACGATAGGTTTCGACATCCGATTCTGAGGAGAGCCTGGCCTTCCCTATCAGTTACCGCTTTCATTTCAGCTGTACGTTGCGGAGGGCGCCCATCAGGTGTTCCAAATCCTGCGGATCCTGAAATACTCGACTTCTGGGATATGATCGCAATGAGAATTTCAGGGCTATCCCTAGGAGTGCTCTGATTTGAACCACTTTAAACATGGCGCGTTGAACGCACGCTCGCTCAACATTCAGGCAACACAGTGCGAGATTTCTCAGAAATGCAGCCTCATCCCTAGGGTGAAGTGGTGGGTTTGGAGATCGGGCTCGAATTTCAACGTGCCGGTGGGATGAGATGAGCTCAAGCTCGGGCTGACTTGTGTGTACCGATATTCGAGAATTGCCGACCATCGTTTGCCGAAGCGTCGAGCGATGCCGGCGAGGCCCGTCCATCCGAGATCCACGGACGAATCCTCGAGGACCGCCGGCGGAGGCACGCCTGCTCCAGCGAATTCAGACATGCTCGTATAAAAGAGGCTCGGCCCGCCTCCCAGATAGGGTATCAAGCCCCCGGCCGAAGGCCCGCCTTTGGACTCGGGTGCCAACCGGACCAGCACGAGTGCGGACATCGGCAGCACGGTCAGTACCAAATCATCCACCATGTCAGGCGTATTGAAGTTTGGGGTGAAAAGGAACACATCGGCGGCGAATCCCAGCCAGGGATGGTGCACCAGCCAACAGCCCGCGCGCAGGCCGAAGGGTGTCGATGTGTCGGAGGATTCCATCGAACGCGTAACAACCCCGTTCTGCCTGATACCGCCATTGCCCGCATCCGTGAAGCTAACGCCCAGCTGCACATCACCATACCACTCGGCAACCGCTGTCTGGGGAGCGATGAGTGCCAACACGAAGATGGCTTGCCAAATCAGCTTTCTCGTGACTTTCATTTCGAACCTCGGTTCATCAAAAAAAGTGCAAAACCGGCCCTGCGGGAAGAACAATCAGCGAAATGATACGAAATCCCTTTACCGAGCGGGTAAGCTAGGATGAAGTAGCGTTCTATGTCAAGGATGAAAGTGCAATAAGGCATGCCGTTTTGTGGTTAAACGATGCTATCAGACGCTGTGAATGCCCTCAAGGCTTTAACGGTAGCTGTGTTCAATGATGGGGATTTTTGGACGTACCTGCAACGTTGGCCGAAATTTGAGGAGCTTATTCCTAAATCCCAGAGCCGCTTTTGAAATTATGAAGCATAAACAACGAATTAAAACTACAGAATTCTAGGGTAAACAGTTCTAGTCTTAAATCCCAAAACGGTTTCGCTGATCTGTTGAATTCTAACTACAATATAGTATCCTTCCACCTCGCTGAATTTATCGAATTGCGGAAGGATTAATCATCTATCACCCGCCACGGTGTCAGTGTCATTCGAAGGCACCTTTCCCTACTTTTTTCATGTGGTTTAATGTTGTAAGTCATCAGCGGGTAAACCTATGATATCATAAGCCTACAGGCAATTATCTGGGAATTTCAGAGGGTTCGGAGTTTGGCAAGATATCACGGGACATCACGTCACAAGAAACGAGACTGAGAAAAATGAAATGGAAGTGGGTGACCCCCATCACTATATTTCTTGAAAAATACAGAGCGGAAAAACCCGGGATTACAAAAGGTAATCCTTACTCGTTGAGGATTGTGAAAACTAGAAGGTAGGAAAGGGTTGCCACGACCAAACTCATCAAGAAAAACAATCCGCCGTACTTTTTGCCTTGTTTTGATTGGGGCTACCAATCCTTCACAATGAAACCAAGCCCTATTCGATTGATACGGGCGTTATAGTCCAGGAGGCTCTCTCCGTACCCGTAGAAGCACTGGATATAGCCGCTCACATGCTCGATCAGAGGGAAGCTCCATTCCACCTGCACCGTGCTCCGGTTTTCATCGAAATGCAGATTGTTGCGAAACATGAATCCGAACCGGTGATTTTTCCACAGATAGTATAACCAGACGTGCCCGTAGCCCATGTAATCGTCAATGTCCGGATTGTCGTCCTCGTCGGCGCTTTCGGGAATCCGCACCCACGTATTCAGGATCAGGGCCAGATTGTCTCGCTCGAACCCAAAATTAGCAACGAACCGGTTCCAGCTTCTCGACAGGGGCTCGGAGCGGCCGTTGGACTGGTGATTGATCCCCACGTTGATGAACCGGCCCTTCAGGCCTAGCAGATCATAACTAGTCCGAAAATTGAGCAGCAGCTCGGGCTCGTAGTTGGTCTCACGGAATGGAGACGAATCCTCGAAGTTATAAAACTGCCAGAAGGAAAGCTGGGTGTAGCCGAACCACAGATCCATGTTTTTTTTGAAAATGTCCTCCCAGAGCTTCACCTTGAAGCTCAATTGCAGCTTGATCTCTGCATTTTTCAGCTCTTTATCTGGCGAGACCTCCCGGATGGTTTCTTCGTTCGGCGAGTCGACGTAGGTGATGGGCAGAATATAGTTGGACCGATGGGTAGTTATGGCGTACTTTTCTGGCCGCGCTTCCTTGTCTAGATCCCAGAGCTTCGACAGATATGAAGGGGGCTCGGGCTTCTGCGAGGCTACATCGACGGCCTGTGGTTCAGTAACAACCTCTTCCTCTTTCTTCTGGCCAACCAATTCGTCATAGCATTGGAGGCGCTCCGCATGATCCTCGATCTGTGCACACTCGGACATTTTATCACTATTATCTGCCCGTGCCGGTCCAGCAAGATTGGCATTGGATAGAATTGGTACCATAAAGATGAAAATCAGGACTGAAAAATGCACAGACCGGGAAGAACTTCGGGGTAAGGCTTTCGGCAGGGGCTCATTGTGCATCTGTTTCCATGGTGACATACAAAGGACCTCCCAGTTTGCAGATGGTTTTAGCTGCGCTCGCTCATAGCACATTCTCGATCAGGTGATAACGCGTCCCTTTCTTATCGCCCCGAACTATAGGGAATCTGCCGTTGTGCGTCAATGACAAAGAGAGCCTAGAGAGAAGGAAAACCATATTGGGTTGGATAATAATACTGCTGTTGGCCTATTGCATTGGGAGTCGGCGAAAGTAACAGGTCCGATACGTGGGTCAGAAGTATGCGGGAGTAAAACCTATTGTTATACTTACACAATTTCTGGAAGCTCAGAACCTTACCACTGCCGATTGTAAGCCATAAGCGAACTGCCGGACAGCCGGATGAGGGGCGTGCCAAGGAATCGATACCTATTTGTGTCCCATTTGAACGTACCTTTCCCTAGTTTTTTGACGTGGTTTAATGTTGTAAGTCATCAGCGGGTAGACCTATGATATCATAAGCTTACAGGCAATTATGTGGGGATTCAGAGGGTTGGGAGTTTGGCAAGATATCACGGGACATCACGTCAAAAGAGACGAGATAAAAAAAAATGAAATGGAAATGGGTGAGCCCTTTTTCCTTTTTTCATCAGGGCGAGGCTCAGTGAGATCCACGTCTGCGCCGTTGAGCATGAGATCCTGGCAAGGTATTTAAAATTTCCGGTTAGTAAACTAGCATGTACTGAAGGAAACAATTGGGCGAGGAATGAAAACATGGCGTGGCACCGTGGTAAGAAATTTATAATCTTATTGACGTCCCTCTCTTCACGGTAGTGTAACAGATGATGATACGCAACCTTGGCAATGCTCAAAACTTCTGGTAATATATATTTTTTGAGATCTTCTGCCAATTTAAGCTACCAATTCAAGCCGTAATGACCTAGTAGGAAGGTATGATAATATTTGAGCAATTAAATTATATTTATGCAAAAGGGTCTTTATTTCATTTGAACATATTGTTTCTTTTGGGGTTGGCTTTGTTTGGTGGAACTATTGGTGGGCGCTTGTTTCAAAAACTTCGGATCCCTCAGGTAGTGGGGTACATTGCTATAGGGATTGTGATTGGCCAATCAGGCTTTGGGATTGTGAGTCACAATGTGATTGAGACATTCGAACCCTTTAACTATTTCGCCCTAGGGTTAATCGGTTTTATGATAGGAGGCGAATTAAAGAAAGAGGTTTTTTCTAAATATGGGAAGCAGCTTATATACATTCTGTTGTCCGAAGGCATTGCTGCATCTTTAATGGTTTTTTGTCTTGTGGGAATTGTTGGTAGTTTCTTCTTAGGCACAAAAACAGCCTGGACGCTTGGTTTGCTATTAGGCGCTATTGCTTCAGCAACAGCTCCTGCTGCCACTACCGAGGTACTGCGGGAATATAGAACACGAGGTCCCTTGACAAAAACTGTCTTGGGCATTGTTGCTATGGATGACGGGTTAGCGCTTTTGCTTTTTGCCATTGCTTCTAGTATTGCAGGGAATTTAAGTGGGTATGTCCACGAGGGAGCGCTAAAGACCTTTATCCATCCCCTATATGAGATTGCTGGATCTATATTTATCGGTGCTATATCTGGATTGATTCTCACTAGAGTGATTAGGAAATATTCCGAAGAGGATAGAATTCTTGCTTTTTCTACCGGCACAGTACTTCTTGTAGTAGGTCTGGCGCTAGTACTGAATGTGGATATGTTGATAGCTGCAATGACGTTGGGAGTTATGCTTGCGAATTTTGAACCAAGAAGAAGCAAGGCAGCATTTAAATTGGTTGCAGGATTTACTCCGCCTATTTATGTGCTTTTTTTTGTCCTTGTCGGAGCAAAGCTAAATTTTAGCCATATGACATTGCCTATTGCGTTGCTTTTCGCCGTTTATATTATCGGAAGAAGTGCGGGAAAGATGATTGGTTCAGATTTTGGTGCACGCATATCTGGTGCTCCAAAATCAGTTCAGAGATATCTCCCCCTATGTCTTTTTAGTCAGGCTGGTGTTGCGATTGGTTTGTCTATTTTGGCTAGTCATTACTTTCCAGGTGACATTGGCAACGCCGTAGTTGTTATTATCACCGCTACTACCTTTGTGCTTGAGCTTATAGGTCCCTGGTCTGTTAGGTTGGCAATTGTAAAAGCTAATGAAGTTGGACTGAATATTACAGAAGAAGATCTAATCCGAACAAGTAAAGCAAAAGACATAATGGATAAAAGCGTTCCATTTATGCATAGAAACACGTCAATGGGTGAGATTCTGAAAATCTTTTGCGAGAGCCCTAACTTATGTTTTCCGGTATTAGGTAAGGGTAAAAGATTGCTTGGTATCATAACCATTGACAACATCAAGAATACATTTATGGAAACCAGTCTTAATCATTTCTTCCTGGCAGATGATCTAATGGAGCCGGCTGTAGCCACAACTACGCCAGACGCTCCAATATCTACAGTGAAGGAACTCTTTAGCACCTATACTCTGGAATACTTGCCTGTGGTCACAGAAGAAAAAAAGTTAATGGGTATTATAGAGAGAAGGCAACTCGATAGATTGCTTTCAAAAAAGATGATGGAATTGAGGAAACGCGTTAGTTCTCTTGAGGCGGCTTCATGAGTAAAAAGGCTACAACAGAAATGTCTAACGATCGGATGTGTAACATTAATTGTGAAGTGTAAATTCTTGCTACAAGAGAAGATTGATTCATTAATAGCTTAGCTATTTCGCGTTAAACCGAGGAAGGAAAACAAGAACAAACGAGACGTTCGATGAGATGAAGCAAACTCTCTTTTCAAAGATTCGACAGGGCTTGGGCAAAACTATGGTGGCCAGAAAATCGAGCCAATCTTTTTCGATTGTCTGCCGAAATGTTAGTCCTAACTGCAACATAGAATCCTTCCACCTCGCTGAATTTATCGAATTGCGGTAGAATTAATCATCTACTTCCTTGTTTGTGTCCCATTTGGACGCACCTTTCCCTCCTTTTTTTGATGTGGTTTAATGTGGTAAGTCATCAGCGGGTAAACCTATGATATCATAAGCTTACAGGCAATTACCTGGGGATTTCGGAGGTTGGGAGTTTGGCAAGATATCACGGGACATCA
>Ga0209427_10003104_pt1 | contig 19543 bp, 15 predicted proteins | sample DeeMarSWOR136_30_FD_187465 | JGI IMG/M metagenome (GOLD analysis project Ga0209427, IMG submission 187465) | Marine sediment microbial communities from White Oak River estuary, North Carolina - WOR-1-36_30 (SPAdes) (version 2) | ecosystem: Environmental > Aquatic > Marine > Intertidal zone >...
CCCGGCGCTCGTGGAAAGAGTGTCCAGTGAATTCGGCAAAGAAAGACTGGTGGTTGCCATCGACGGGAAGAAGAACCCGGCAGGAAGCAGCGCTCCACGCCTGGAGGTGGTAACCAGGATGGGTACCGGGGTTACAGCTATAGATGTAGTTGACTGGGCAAAACGGGTTGAAGAACTGGGTGCCGGCGAGATTCTGCTCACCAGCAAGGATACCGATGGCACCAAGGAAGGATATGACCTGGAGATGACGGCAGCGGTTGCTGAAGCGGTCGGTATTCCCGTCACCGCTTCCGGAGGTGCCGGCAAGCTGGAACACCTGTACGAAGCGGTGACCATCGGGAAAGCGTCGGCGGTGCTGGCGGCTTCGATTTTCCACTTCGGAGAAATAACAATTCCTGAAGCTAAGAGGTACCTCAAGGAAAAGGGAGTACCGGTAAGAATATAAAATAAATGTAAGTAATATTAGAGAAAGGAGCACGAGAAATGAACCTGCAACGACCAAATTCGAATGATGCCACGAGAACTACCAACCGTTCCAGAAGCGTGGCGCCAATGAGTGGTCTCTGTACCCGCTGTCTTGATGGCTGTACGGGTAATTGTGAGGTATTCAAAGCAACCTTCCGCGGCCGCGAGTTGATCTATCCAGGACCTTTCGGTGACATCACTGCCGGTGGTGACAAGAACTACCCGGTAGACTACTCCCACCTCAATATCCAGGGATATGCTATGGGCGCTAAAGGAATGCCAGAGGGAGTTGTCGGCAGCCCGGATACTGCCCTGTTCCCGCTGGTAAATACCGAGACCGAATATGGCTGGGACAGCAAGGTCAGGATGAAGGTGCCTATCTTTACCGGCGCCCTAGGCTCTACGGAGATAGCCCGCAAGAACTGGGAACACTTCGCCGTTGGCGCCGCCATCAGCGGGATTACGCTGGTCTGTGGCGAGAATGTTTGCGGCATAGACCCACGGCTTGAGCGTGATGCGAACGGTAAGGTTACGGCGGCACCAGACATGGACCGGCGAATCGAAATCTACCGCCGGTACCACCAGGGATACGGTGAACTACTGGTCCAGCTCAACGTCGAGGACGCCAGGCTAGGTGTTGCCGAATACGTCAATAAAAAACACGGCCTGGAGACAATCGAGCTGAAATGGGGACAGGGTGCCAAGAGTATCGGCGGGGAGATTAAAATAGGCAGCCTGGAGCGGGCGCTGGAGCTACAGAAACGCGGTTACATCATCACCCCGGACCCGTCAAACCCCGTCGTCCAGACATCGTTTAAGGAAGGTGCTTTCAAGGAATTTGAGCGTCACAGTCGCCTTGGTTTTATTGACGAAGAGCAGTTCGCTGCCCGAATCCAGGAGCTGAGGGACATCGGGTTCAAGCGCATAACCCTGAAGACCGGAGCTTACAGCCTGCGCGAACTGGCGATGGCTATAAAGTGGGGCTCCAAAGCCAGGATTGACCTGCTTACCATAGACGGTGCCTCGGGCGGGACCGGCATGAGCCCCTGGCGGATGATGGAAGAATGGGGTATACCCAGCCTGTACCTGCACTCAGCAGCTTATGAGTTTTGTCAGAAACTGACCGATAAAGGCGAGCGACCCCCTGATATTGCTTTTGCCGGCGGCTTCAGCAGTGAAGACGGCGTATTCAAGGCGCTTGCCCTTGGTTCGCCCTTTACGAAAGCAGTATGCATGGGGCGGGCACTGATGATACCCGGGATGGTCGGCAAGAACATTGGCTTATGGATTGAGGATGGCAAATTGCCCAACACGGTCGGCCAGTACGGCTCCACGCCGGAGGAAATCTTCGTCTGTTACGAAGACGTCAGAGACATCGTAGGCGCTGATGAAATGAAGAACATCCCTCTGGGCGCCGTGGGAATCTACAGCTACTGCGAGAAGATAAAGGTGGGGTTACAGCAGTTGATGGCCGGCACAAGGTGCTTCAGCGTGCCGGTAATCAGCCGGCGTGACCTTATGTCGCTGACCGAGGAATGTACCAAAGTCACCGGAATACCCTACCTGATGGACGCGTACCGGGAAGAAGCTATGGCGGTACTGGGGAGCTAGCGCATATAAAGCCTGTGACTAAGCATGCTTGAAACCAAGAAGGGCACCAGCCACCACCGGACAAGGTGGTATTGACGGTGCCCTTCTTTATTCTTTTACCTACCAGGCCAGCAAGTAACTACTTTATTTCGACTTGTCCGGAGCCAGTCTTTCGCCAAGCCCCAGCACATTAATCAGCCTTGACTGGTCGGACACCACAATCTTGGTATTGTCTTCCAGGGACCGCTGGGTCACTTCAAGCTGTTTCAGCACCTGAGCATTGCCGATAAAGAACTTGTCGGCGGCCTGCGATACCTGCTCTATTGCCTTAGCTTCTCCCTCCGCCCTCAATATCGCCGCCTGCCGGTCGCCCTCGGCGGTGAGTATGGCCTTCTGCCGGTCTCCCTGAGCCTCAAGTATCTGTTTCTCGCGGTAGCCTTCCGCCTCCAGGATGGTGGCCCGCTTTTCTCTTTCCGCCTTCATCTGCTTGCTCATGGCATCAGTGATGTCACGAGGCGGGTCAATCTCCTTAACCTCCACCCTGGTTACCTTGACCCCCCATTTGTCGGTAGCTTCATCAAGTGTAGCCTGTAACGAAGCATTGATACGCTCTCTTGAGGTAAGGGTTTCATCAAGGCTCATATCACCGACCAAGTTCCTGAGGTTTGTCTGCGCCAGCTTACTGGTGGCCAAGCCAAAGTTGGCGACATTATACTCGACTGCCTGCGGGTCCATGACATAGTAATAAATAATGGCATCAACGGTTACGGTGACGTTGTCCTTGGTGATGACCGACTGCGGCTCGACGTCGATGACCGATTCACGCATGTCCACCCGTTTGGCTACGGTATCAACGAAAGGTACGATGAAGTGCAGGCCCGGGTCCAGGGTCTGCTTATACTTGCCGAACCTCTCGACCAAGCCTCTCTGGTACTGACGTATCCTGGTGACAGACCTAGCTACAGCAATCAATGCAACTACGGCGACTATGCATATTACTACAATAGCTCCTGTTGACACTTTAAGTTACCTCCTTCTTTTTAACTATTAGTGTAGTCCCTTTTATCCCAGCGACGACAATTTCCTCACCTTCATTAATCTTTTCTTCGGCTCTCGCCCGGAACTCCTCATTTCCAACCTTAACCGAGCCGCTGGCTAACCTGGTTACATCACGGGTTACCAGCCCCTCCTGACCGATAAGGGCATCGGCCCCCGATTTTATCTCGCCCTTCCACGTCCTGAGGCGACGGACGTACCTCCTGCCGGCAAAAACGTAAACCACGCAAAGCACGCTGGCAGTAATCGTGGTAGTTAACCACGAATGAAATGGCAAGGTCACCAGACCGGAAAGCACCAGAATGGAGCCGACAACCACCAGATCCAAGCCGGTATCCACACCAACAAGTTCAACCAGAATCATCGCCAGACCGACGCCGGCAAATACTGCCCACAGCCATTCATTGACATCCACCGCTCAATCACCCCCTTTACCATTATTCTCCGGGATATTAACCGTAACCCTTATGTTTAGTTACTTTAATTATGGATGTGCATAGTCTACTTTGCAACCTGCCGACTGTCAATACCATAAAAGAATACGAAATTGCCACTTCTCACCATTAATATAGAATGCCAGAACGGCACCTGGCAGGGATGGGGTTCGCTTGACAAAAGCTGAGAAAGCATTATGATAAAATTACCAACAAGAAATAAGAAGGACGAGAAAGCAAGAATGCAAATAAGAAAAGTGTATACCAACGTAAATCCCGGACTGCTGTACGACGAAATAAGAGATTTTGTCCAGAAGTATGGGCTGGTTATAGACGAAGCCAAGCTGGAGACATACTCCATGCCCAACGACTCCTCATCCTTCATTCACCGCGGCACGCTGACTTTCATGACAAAGGGGCAGTCAGGCAAGGCGGCAAAGGAGAGTCTCAGGGCACATATTGTGGGTTCGGCCAGAGGCGAGACGAAACTGATACTGGATATCGATGAAAAGCTCTTTCCCGAGGCAAAGGTCACAGCCCTGCAGGAAGACCTGGACTTCATTTTCGGCTCATACGAAGTAAAGCCACGCTGAGCGAACATTGAACTGGTCTGGCTACCTATACCGAGAGAAATACGAAAAACCACGCCTAGTCATTGTCTTCATGTGTTGAACCGGTATCTCCCTCATAAGACGGACGCAACCTGGGATAGACAATAGAGACGGCAATCAAAACTGCCCCAACAATCAGAAGACCGAGGCTGAACCATTGCAGAGGGGCGACGACATCGTTGGCGGCCCGCCATAAGATTGGGTCGAGCTGAGCCGGTAAACCCCCAGGCGGCCACTGCTTCTCGCCAAAATATCTGGCAATCATTACGCCGGCAAAGTGAATGACGCCATAAATTAAAAAGATAATACCCAGTGTCAGGGTAGCGCCCTTCACCTCGCGGTATATGAGAACAATACCTATAATCAGCAGCACAATTAAGCCAATCAGAATCTTGTATCCGAGCTGGAACCAGCTGACATACTCCCTGGTCTCTTCAAGCACCTCTTCAACATCGGCTATTGCTTCAGCAATATCGTCCCTTATATTCTCAAGTTCGTCCTCGGCATCTGCCAATGCCGCGGTAAACTGTGTTGTTACTTCATCAGGTAACATGGTCTCATCGAGCTCAAAGTTCGACGGAAGGCCGGCGCTGAATTCGGCGAAGCCATCATCAAATAGCTGGTCGAGCTCGCTCTGGGACATATCAGCATACTCCGGCGGCAGCTGTTCCATGAAGGCTTCCCGCAGAGAGTCTTCCAGGTCGTCTATTATCGGCGTAAGAGAGATTGTTATACTGAAACTTGCCCGTTCTCCCAGCAAATAATCGAGAATCTGGTCAGTAGAATTGCCGATTTCTTCTTTTACCATAGCCTCAAAATCAGCGATGGCATCGTCTATTTCGTCAGTAAGGAACTCCAGGTCTTCAGGTACGTCAAGCGTAAGCTCACCACCGAGAAACTCCAGCGCCATGGAGGAAATGTCCAGCCCTTCCAAAAGGGTGACGACGAAATCCGAAGTAAGAATATCGTGCCTGATAATATGTGCCAGGTCTATATTCGGTGTTTCCCCCAGAAGGTAGTCGAAGATGGGGTCAGAGGCGGCGCTTATCTTCTCTTTTATCTCGAACTCATACTCGGAGATGGAGTCTAATATAGCAGTTTGAAACTCCGTTGAAAACTCCTGTTCGCCGGTCTGCTCACTGATGACTTCCTCAGCCAGTGCGACCAAATCAAGCTCGGCCAGTACAGAGTCAACGAAAGCCGAGCTAAGAAAGGTATTACGCAGAGCAGGCGCCAGGTCAGGCTCGTTTCTCTTGCCAAGAATATAGTCATAGACATCGTCAATGAAAGCACGGAACTGAACTTTTACCGGGGCTTCGAGTTTATCCACGGCGTCAACCACGGCGGTCATCAACTCTTCGGGGATATCGCTTTCATCCATTTCTTCGGTGAACATATCCTGCACCAAAGAGGATACGTCAATCTCGTCCAGTTGAGAACTGATGAAGTTTGAACTGAGGGCAGTACTGTTTACCGTAAAGGCAACACCGAAAACAATTAGAAAAATGAAAAGGAAAAAGCCAAGAATACCGCTACCGAAGCCTTTAAGCATGACCCCATGATATCATTAGAGAGGCGATTTTACAATAGATTTGGTACTAAAATACTATTTCAAGTATCCAGGAACTAATATCCCCTCTTTTTTCCGACTATATTGAGTAACCTCTTTCCTTCCAGGTAGCGTTTGAGGTTCTCACAGAACACTCCAGTCGCCCGTACATTGTAGTCCGTCATATCGCCGGAGACGTGATGGCTGAGGATAACGTTGGGTAGCTCCCAGAGCCTGCTTTCGAGGGGCAGAGGCTCGGTAGCAAAGACATCCAGACCAGCACCGGCAATCCATCCTTCACTGAGAGCACGGACAAGCGCTTCCTCATCTATAATACAGCCCCTGCCGATGTTAATGAGATAAGCGGCTGGCTTCATGGCACGAAGCTCCGCCTCACCAATCAGGTTTTCGGTCTCAGGGGTAAGGGGCAGAGCAATCACCACGAAATCGCTTTCGGAAAGCAACTGCGGTAACTGCTCGCGGGGGAGCACCAGGTCGACATTCCTGGCGCGCGCCCCACTTTTGGCGGACCGACGAGTGGCAATCACCCTCATGCCGAAGGCTTTTGATAACCGTGCTACCTCGCGTCCAATACGGCCCAGGCCAACTATACCGACAGTCCTGGAGTACAGTATATCCGGTATAGGGCGCTGCCACTGCTTCTTCTGCTTGAGGTCAAAGTACCGGGGCGCCTGCTTGACAAACATCAGCATAAAGGAGACAACAAACTCAGCGATTGGAATGGCGTGAATGCCGCTGGTATTGGTCATAATAACCGGGCTCTGCCGTAACTCATTATCGATAAATCCATCCACCCCGGCAGCCGTCACCTGAATCCACTTCAAATTGGGAGCCCGGGCAAGGAGGTCCCTGGGCAGGCGGAAGGCAAAGATAACCTCAGCCCCGGCCAGGAGGGCATCAAGCTGCTTCCGGGCATCTGGGTCTACCCGATAGTCAAGCCGGGACAATTCAAAAATATCCTGCACATTTACCCCGGTGCTGACGGCAGCAATCTGGCGCAGACATTCCTCGCCTATATCAGCGGCGACCAGTATATTGACAGGGTTCATGGATAATTACAGCTCCTTTCATCTGCGGGGTAATAGCCAAGTATATGTTTTCCCGGCGAGAGTAGTCAAAGAGGGCATACCCGTGCTATGTGGAAACAGGCACAAAATTCTAACCAAGGCAAGCCTCCATATGATAAAATATCCACGTATTCAGCAAATAGAAAGGCACAGATTATGAGCAAGCAGGGAACAGCAGTGAATTCGCCAATTGGAAAAGCCGAGCTAGACAGCGGCGGGGCAGCCATCGGCGCGGTCAGAATGAACCCGGAACTATCTTATACGGCAATAACAACGCTGTGGAAGGACGTGATTGACGAGGAAAGCGAGGAAGCCTGGGGCAAGATAAAGGAAAGGATAGATTACACCTACGGCAATCTGGGTTACGCCCTTGAGGCACTGGATGACGAGATAAACTTCTCCCAGGAGGTAAAGACAAGGGTAGAAAGAGGCCAGAAGCTGCTATTTAAACCCAACCTGGTAACACCGGCGTGCATCGACCACATTACCCACCAGCCGATAAATACCGCCATCTGTACTCGCTGGGCATTTATTGCCGCCCTGATGCGATGGTTCCACGATAAGCTGGACATCTCCTACCACCAGATGTCGCTTGGCGAAGCAAGCACCAGCACGTCGACCACTGCGGCCTCTTACACGATTTACCTGGGAGGTAAAGCCAAAATAACCACAGAAGCAGTGATAGAGGGGAAGTCAGGAGACTTCTACGGGGGATGGGGGTTCTACTTCGTGAGGCGGTATCTGGCTGATAGCCATGACCCAGGTCACACCGATGACCCGATGAACGGCTACGAGGAGAGCGTGGCGGGTACCTGCCTGCCTCCCGGCAGGGCTAAGGACAAGCTCATGGTATATGACCTGAACAAGATAGACGATGACCGTTCCAACGGCCGGGACGTGCCGGTTGCCCACGGTGTCAACTACCAGACCATTACCCTGCACAAGGCAATCGTAGGCGGTGACCCTGCCGACCCACAGGACCGCAGGGACTACCCGGGGTGTGTACTGATAAATGTTCCCAAGCTCAAGGTCCACCAGCTGGAACTGCTTACCAATGCCATTAAGAACCTGGGTATAGGTCTTTATCCCATGGAAGTGAAAGACAGCAGTGAACTGGGTAAGGTACAGTGGAAATATGCCGACCCCGACGACAGGCCAATACCGTCACTGAAGTCCAAGATTCCGCATATGGTGTGGATTGGTGAGGCGGACGAAGACACCGGCCTGCCGATACGAGGTAAGGACGGAAAATACATTGCCCGAAAGACGGGAGGAATTATAGCAACAATGGCGGACATCATTGAAGCCGTGAAGGAGCAAGATATCTTCATGCTGCACGTGGTCGACGGCATTGAAGCAACCAACTATTCCCAGGCCGGGCCAGTTACCGTCGGCGTGCCCGAAGGCTTCGTCTTTAGCAGTGCTGACCCGGTAGCGCTGGACCTGCTATGCGCCCGCTATTTTTTTACCACTGTGCCTGTTGCCGAAGCGAGAAAAATACAGAAGGAAAGAAACCTGCCAACCGATTTTCTCCAGAAGGTGCCCATACCCAGAGCCGACGGGCACAATATCGTTACCGAAGACGGTGTCGATTCGCCGATTCCACGCTACCTGTTATTTAAGCACTGCCAGGAAAGAGGTCTGGGGCAGCAGAACTACCACGTTGTCGGGCGGGAAGAGTGGCGGGGCGGCAGACTGGCGTCTCTGGAGCAGCACCCGGGCCGGGTGGAGAATAACGTATTCCAGGAGCTATTGACCGAACAGATGTACTTTGCGGTGGCAAAACCGCTGTGGGACCTGCAGGCGACTACCATGGCCTATATGGAGGCAAACGACCGGCTTACCGGCTCTGCCTACAAGCAGGCGCTGCTAAATAACTACGACGAGAACGGCGATGGTGTGATTGACTACAACGAAAAAGGCAGAACGGGCTTCTTCGGGATTGGCGCTCACTCGATACGCCTGCAGGCAATAGACATCGGCGAACTGGAGCTTCTGCGAATAAGATTCCTCATATTGGCATTGCAGCTAAGGTGCCTTAACAAAGAGTGGAATCCAGAGGGACATGACTTTGCCCGGTACGGTCTGGTCAACATGGCAGTAACACTCGCCATGAGGATGTCCCAGGCTCCGATTGAAAATGCGGACCCCCTTTTCCCGGGCATGACCTGGGGGAAAGGAAAATGGCCCAGTGTCCAGTACGCCCAGTACCTCCAGATGTGTAATCGAATCTACGGTGCCGGATTCCCCAACCGATTCGAGATTACGATGGCCCCCTACGGACACGCCTTTCATCATGCAGACCTGAAGTGGGGAAACGGGAAATATACCGGAGTAAAGGCTGCCGGCGGTGAAGACAATCCCATCGGCAGTTATCATGCCGATGTAGCCGCCGGGGGTGAACCTCTGCCCTTTACCTTATATGTTCCCCGTGGATACGGGAAAAACGGTGATAAGGATATCCCGAATGTTGAGGAGACGGACAAACCGGAACTGATATTCACCGCCAGCTTCAATAACGGGGATGAAGTATGGAGAAAACTATCTCTGGCCAGTATCCCGTAAGGTCGGCACCAGAAGGCGCGGCGTCCTCTCCTTCTGAAGATATAACCGACAATCAAGACAAAGACCAGTCCGTCAAAGTGAGCCTGTAAGTAATAGAAAAGAAAGGGGTAATAAAAATGTCGACAAGACCGAAGAAAGCCATGATCCTAGGCCTGGATGCTCCAATTGTACCCAGGCTCTACAAGTACTGTAAAGAGGGCAAACTGCCGACCATGGCCAGGGTTATCAACAACGGCGTCTGGGCCAAGAACGGCATGTTGCCGCTACCCACAATAACGCCCCCCAACTGGACAGCAATAGCTACCGGCGCCTGGCCGAGCACCGCGGGTATAACCGACTTCAACGTGCATTACCCGGGAGAGCCCCTGGACCGAAGCCACGGCGGTTTCTACAGCGGTGATGTCAAAGCTGAGTTTGTCTGGAATGCTATCGCCAGGGCCGGCAAGAAATCAGTGGTGGTCAACTACCCTACTACCTGGCCGCCCATGGTAAAAAACGGTTATCAACTCGGGGGCGCCGGGGTTGACATCAACCATTTCTTCTGGCCAACCAGTGCATTCAGAGGCGAGACAGAAGAACCTCCGCCAAGTGTGGATGATGAACTAGCCTTCCGTTTTGCGCAACACGGTGTGGAGGCAGGGCGGGCTATGTCAGCGCCACGGTGCAACCTATCCTACGAACGCATTTTTGTCACCAAGCCATTCGAATCAGGGGTAGTCCACGCACAGCCGTTTGTCGGCGCACCCGGACAGGGTCAACCAGATATCATAGCACTGAGAGAAGCGGGCGGCTGGAGTAATATGCCGCCGGCTAAGAGAGCACTGGAAGCCACACTGGTTGTCCGACCATCATCGGGCCTTTACCGAATGTCCCGGCCGGCATGGAATATGCTGGTTCTGGATACAAAAGGCGATGGTTACGATAAGGTAGTTATCTGTGAAAACAAGGATGCTTCAGCACCCATGGCTGAACTGAAGAAGGGACAATGGGCACCGATTATCGTAAGGGAATTCCCGACAGAGGCCGGACCCAAGAAGGCCGGATTTACCATGAAGCTTCTTGAGCTATCGAAGGATGCCGAGGACATACGCATTTACCACAGCTGCATTTGCGGTCTGGATGGCTGGTCATACCCGGAATCGCTGGCTGCCGAGATTAAATCGGAGAAGGGGCTACCGTACCCTGTATCTGGCTTCACGGCGTTTGACCGCGGCTGGTTCGATACCGATACCGTGCTGGAGATATCCGAGATGGAACGGCAATGGTGGAGCGATGCCTGCACGCATATCCTGAGAAATAAGCCATGGGACCTGTTTATTATGCAGTACCATCTTCCAGACCACGCCTGGCACTCTATCTCATGGATGATGGACCCCGCCATTACTAAGAACGAGGCTGAGTTAAGAAAGTACCAGGAGGTAGAGCTGGGAATGTACCAGGCCTGCGACCGCCTGGCGGCAGACCTGTTTGCCTGCGCCGACGAAAACGAGACGGTATTTGCCCTGATTTCAGACCACGGCGCCAAGGCTACCAACGGCCCGGTTCCCGACCTTCAGAAGATCCTGGAGGACGCGGGACTACTGGCGCGAAATACAGACGGAACAATCAACTGGTCAAAGACGAGGGCTATCGGTCAGCGTTCGGTCTATGTATATGTCAACCTAAAAGGTCGGGACCCAGATGGTATCGTCGAGCCCGGTGAAGAGTACCGACAGGTCCAGGACGAAATTATCAAAGCTATTACCGAATACGTCGATCCCCGTACAGGGCGCAAGCCAATATTATTTGCCCTGAGGAAAGAGGACGCCCGTTTTATCAATATCTATGGAGATTATGTAGGCGACGTGGTTTTCGCAGCAAGTGAACATATCGGCGGACAGCACGGCCCATATCTTCCCACCGCCGAGTGGGGCCTTGGCTCTTTGCGGGGGCTCTTCGCCATGGCTGGTCCAGGAATAAAGAAGGGAGTGGAGCTGGAGCGCAATGTGTGGTGCCTTGATATGATACCTACTATCTGCTATCTTGCCGGCTGGCCCATGCCCCGTGACGCAGAGGGGGCTATAATATTCCAGGCACTAGAAGATGCCGACCCCAGGTAAACAGTAAATTCAAGGTAATTCAGTGGAGCCTGCTCATGTGTGAGGGCAGGCTCTACTATTATTGTCAGCGCCAGAAGGCGCGGCGTTCTCTCCTTCTGAAGATATAACCGACAATAAAGCCAAAGACCAGACCTCCGAGGTGAGCCTGCCAGGCCACACCCGGCAGGAAGGACATTATCAGGAAACCGCCGATTACCGCTATCCAGAGGTCGATAGGAATAGGCAACGGAAATATAATGACCTTCAGCCTGGGTCTCATGATAGCCAGTGCCCCGCCCAGGGCGAACACAGCCCCGGATGCACCAATAGCTACACCAAAGGGGAACTGGCTTGCCAGGAGTAATAGCAGAGCATTACCGAGTATACCGCCGCCAAAATAAAGGAGCAGGAACCTGGTTTCGCCAACCAGCCTCAATACATACGAGCCGAAGAAATACAGGGTTATCATATTGGCGAACAGGTGCCAGAAGCTACCATGCACAAACAGATTGGTTATTATCGTCCAGGGCTGTTCTGTGAAGCTAGGATCAAATAGTCGGACGGGTGAAATGGGATGTAATCCGAAAAGGTCCATCATAAGACCGGGCCTTACCAGCGAGGCTATGAAGAACAGGAAGTTGACCACCAGCAGGACCCATATAGGGGTCAGACTGTAACCCTGGGAGCTTCTATATCTCACCGGCAAATATCCTCGCGTTTATACTCAGATGATGACTTCATAAGCACCGTTCCCCAAATCAGGCAGAGGTAAATAGTTTATCATCTGAGGCTTCTACAGCGCAATCAGCGTAAAAAAGTGGAGAGCACGTTTTTCAGTGCTCTCCCCAGATTAGGCTTTCTGATCGAATCCAACTCACGTGCAGTATTTAACCGCATGGACCTCGCTTTTGGCGACGTTGGCCCTAATTTCTAACCCGAGCCGGATTCGAACTCCGGTCGCCCTGCTTCAGACAGGGCCTCAACTGTCAACCTGCCACACTCCGAATACTGCATGAAGCCTCATCTCACACCTCCGCAGTATTATTAGGCCATCGTGCGGCCCGTACTATGTAATTTTATAACGGATTTACCCAAACTGTCAAGTCGATTGGGTCGGCAGGAGCCAAGACCCGAGCTGCTGGTGGTCAGACAGGGGCATTTGATGTATCATAATTGTAAGATGGGTGAAACGGTCAAGAGAATAGCTGTCCTGGGTTCAACCGGCTCAATAGGCCAGCAGACCCTCCAGGTAATCCGAGCCCTACCCGACCGGTTTCGCATCATCGGGCTGGCTGCCGGGAAGAACCTCGACCTGCTGGCTGAGCAAGTCAACGAGTTCAAACCGAGGTTCGTTTACCACCAGGCGGAAAGGTCACTGCCCCAGACAACCAGCGCCGATTACGAACTGCTATCACTGGAAGATATTGCCAGTCATCCTACGGTGGACACCGTGGTTATAGCCACCTCGGGGAAAGCGGGGTTGATGGCGACGCTGGCAGCAGTAAAGGCAGGCAAAAGTGTCGCCCTGGCCAACAAGGAATCGCTGGTTATGGCCGGCGAGATAATCACCAATGAAGCAAAGCTAAATAATGCCCGGATTATGCCCGTCGACAGCGAGCACAGCGCAATATGGCAATGCCTGGAGGGGGAAACACAGCCGCCAGGCCGGCTTATACTGACGGCATCGGGAGGACCTTTCCTGCAATGTTCACCGTCACAGCTAAAAGAGGTGTCAGTCGAGCAGGCGCTGGAACACCCCTCGTGGCAAATGGGTAAAAAGGTTACCATTGACTCTGCCACCCTGATGAACAAGGGGCTCGAGGTAATCGAAGCCCACTGGCTGTTCGGTATCTCCTTCGAAAATATCGAGGTCATAATTCACCCGCAGAGTATCATCCATTCCATGGTGGAATTCGCTGACGGCTCCATCAAAGCCCAGTTAAGCTACCCCGACATGCGACTGCCGATTCAATATGCGCTGTCCTACCCGGAACGCCTGCAAAATCCCCAGCTTCCCAGGCTGGACTGGAGCAATATCAGAGAGTTGACCTTCGAGCAACCCGACTTCGGCACGTTCCCCTGCCTCAGGCTGGCTATCGAAGCTGGTAAGACGGGGGGAACCTGCCCGGCGGTACTCTGCGCTGCCGACGAGGTTGCCGTCGAGCTCTTCCTTTCTCAGGCTATCAGGTTTACCGATATTGCCGGTGTTGTTGAAGAGACACTCAAGCAGCATGAAGTGATAGTCAGTCCTACTCTGGAGGAGATAATCGCCGCTGATGCCTGGGCCAGAGACAGAGTCCTCAAGCTTGCCAAGAAGGAAAAACCGTGGTAATTACGATACTAATCTTCATCGCTATGCTGATTGTCATTATCCTTGCCCATGAGGTGGGGCATTTCGTTACCGCCAAAATCGCCGGGGTGAGAGTGGACGAGTTTGGAATTGGTTTCCCTCCCCGACTACTATCAATAAAGCGCGGCGATACAACATACTCAATAAATGCCTTCCCAATCGGGGGATTCGTCAAAGTTGCCGGCGAAGAAGACCCCAGTACACCAGGAGGGCTGGCCAGCAAAAGCATCCCCGCCAGACTTCTGTTTCTGAGTGCCGGCTCGATAATGAATCTCCTGTTACCATTCCTGTTGCTATCAATTGCCTTTATGGTCCCTCACCAGGAGGTTATAGGGCAGGTAGTAGTGGAAGAGGTAGCCCCGAATTCACCAGCGGCTGAAGCCGGTATCGTACCCGGAGACATATTTCTCAGCGTAAACGGGAAGCCGGTGAACAACACGAGCGATATCAGCCGTTATTTCTATACCTACCTCGGCAGCAAATTTACCGCCGAAATTCAGCACAGCGATACAACCATAGAGGAGGTCGAGCTTACTGCCCGCTGGAAACCGCCCGAGGATGAGGGAGCGGTCGGTGTTGCTATAAGCACCCAGGACGCCACTGTCGTTACCCAGCGTTATTCCTGGAAGGCTATACCTATGGGAGCAAGCAGGTGCTTTGAAATACTGGTCCTGTTCAAAAACGGAATAATCAGCATGATTATTGGCGAGATACCCGTGGAATTTACCGGTCCGGTGGGAATTGCTCAACTGACCGGGGAGGTTGCCAAGGGGGGAATCAGCCCAACACTGGAACTGGCGGCATTTATCAGCATAAACCTGGGAATAATCAATATCTTCCCCCTCCCCGCCCTGGACGGGGGGAGAATAGTATTTGTTCTCCTGGAGTGGGTGCGCCGGGGCAAGCGTGTCTCCGTGAAGACAGAGCGACTGATACACAGTATCGGCTTCATTCTGCTGATCGGGGCAATCCTGGCAATCACCTACAAGGATATTCTACGCCTGGTAACCGGCGGAAGTCTGATGCAATAGAGCGAGGGAGGTATCCAAACGGATAAATAGTGCAATGAATCCGCGAAGAACCAGCAAACCCATTCAAATCGGCGGTGTAACCGTTGGTGGCGGCGCTCCTATCATTGTGCAGTCGATGACCAGCACCGATACGCGAGATGTCAGGTCGACAGTTAACCAGATTAAAGAGCTTGAGGAGTGCGACTGCGAGCTGGTACGGGTGGCCGTGCCCGATATGGAAGCCGCCCGGGCAGTTGCCACCATAAAGAGGGAGATTTCCATCCCACTCATTGCCGACATCCACTTCGACCACAGGCTAGCCCTGGCGGCGCTGGAGGCTGGCTGTGACGGGTTACGCCTGAACCCGGGTAATATCAGCCAGCGGGAGAAGGTTACGGCAATAGTTACGGCGGCCAGAGAAAGGAACGTCCCTATCCGCATCGGGCTGAACGCCGGAAGTCTGCCGAAAACAGCAGATAAAAAACTACCCGTTGCCCAGCAGATGGTTAATGCCGCCCTGGAGCAGATAAGGCTGCTGGAAAGCCTGGACTTCGACCTTATAAAGGTGTCCCTGAAAGCCTTTGATGTGCCGACCACCATCGAAGCCTATCGGGATATAGCCGAAAAAATTCCCTACCCGCTACACATCGGTGTTACCGAAGCGGGTACACCGAAGACGGGAGTAATCCGTAGCACGGTAGGTATCGGCACTCTTCTCTACCTCGGTATTGGCGATACAATACGCGTTTCGCTGACAGCTCACCCCAGAGAAGAGGTGATCGCCGGCTACGAAATCCTGAAGAGCCTGAACCTCCGCCAGCACGGCCCGATACTGGTAAGCTGTCCTTCCTGCGGCCGGGCGGAGGTCGACATCATCAAGCTGGCGGAAGCAGTAGAAGCCGAGCTAGCCGATATTGATAAGCCAATCAAGGTGGCCGTGATGGGCTGTGTGGTCAACGGTCCCGGGGAAGCCAAAGACGCCGACATCGGCATCGCCTGCGGCAAAGGCAAAGGCGTCCTCTTCAAGAAGGGTAGAAAGGTGGGGGTAATCGAGGAGGAGGACTTTGTGCGGGCTTTGATGGGGGAGGTGGGGAGGTTTTTGGGTATAGCAGATAATAATCAAAAGAGATAAAAAGCGACCAATGCTTTTTGCCGTTACTTTTCCGCATATTATATAGTGGCGGTTATTAATTTCACAGCCATTCTTCGAGACGGCTGTATTTAAACCGTAGCCTTGCCAGCGAGCCTTCGGGGATTACTATTTATTACATTAACATCATTCTAATCGCATGGGCTAACTCCCCCGAAGTGGTAACTAACCCTAACGTACTAACATGAAAGCTTACTACTTTTGGTTGTTTCATTTTCACCTTTTGACTATTGATGATTTTCAAAGGAAAGCACTAAAATTTATGCAGGCAAATATATTAGCAGTAATCCGGTTGGCAAAATTTGTGACGTGAAAAGGATACAGAAAACATAGGACGGCACTGAAGTCGTCTGAATGAAGACGATGGTTAGTGCCTTTATTATTCTTTAATTATTAATCTAGTATCCGGAAAGCAAACAAATGAAAGAAAAGGTACAGGAAAATGGAAAAGACCAAAGTACTTCTGTCCGACCCACAGGTCCTCTTCCGGGAAGGTATTCACTTTACCATCTCAACCGAGGAAGACATGGAGGTTACTGGCGAGACAGTAAACAACGAGGAAGCCATAGCCTTCATTGAAGCCGACCCCCCCGATATTGCTATACTGAATGTTAAAAATGGTAAACCAGATGGCCCGAGAGTCATTAGACATATCAAGCGAAATTTCCCCTCTGTATCAGTAATGTTGCTAACAGATAAGCACGAAGAAGATATACTTCTTACAGCCATCAAGTGCGGAGCCAGCGCCTACATAAAAAAAGACATTAATCCTGAACGCCTGATAGAGCAGATCAGGATGGTAGCCCAAGGCAGTCAACCAATTTATGAATCATTGCTTATACCCACCATAGCTTCAAAAATCCTGGAGGAATTTGATACTTTTTCTCCCCTGAGCGAACAGCTTGGTGATACACTGGCGCGCCTTTCATCCAGAGAGACCGAAATTCTAAGCAGCATTGCCGCGGGTGATATCATTGAGCAGATAGCCATTAACCTAGACTGCGATGAGGAAATTATCCATAGACATCTCAGGTCCGTAGTGGACAAGCTGGTAGCTAATGACCAGGCTCGATTTGTTGTTGAGGTAGCGCAGCAGGGATTACCCTCGATATCTCCCTACCTGGACCCCTCTGCTATCTATGTGACCAAAGAAGAATTCAACAAATTCAAAGAGGCCCTGGCGGAACGATTCAGGTCTTTGATAATAGAGTCACACAGGACGATATAAATTACAAAATTACTATTTGGGGCTATAGCGGCGATTTACATCTGGACTACTGGTACCGTTCAAATCAGCCCCTTTTTGCGATAAACTCCCTGGCAGCCAGGGTATGTCTGGTAGCCAGACAGGGCTTTCCAGCTCGCTCCTCTTTAGAAACGGCTATATCCTGTTCATCCGCCGGCGGCTGACGATACTGAAAGTGCCCCGGAATCTGGATTCTTTTCTCCTGCTCAGTAATTAACTGCTCTTTCGCCGACCTCACCGGCTCGCTGACAATTTCCGGTTTAATTTTTACCTCCAGCCCCAAATCCGACTTAGTGGTAACTTTTTCCATGGCTTTGCTAAGGTCTACCAGAATCTTATGCTGCTTGCTGATCTCCTCTTTGAGCTCATGAGACACCTGACTGAGACTTTCGATGGCACTGGCATGGCTCTTGAGAATCTTGGCGTACTCGGAAATATCTGAGTAAAATCTCTCGGCTACCCGCGGTTTTTCTTCTTTTTTCGGCACCGGCGGAGATACGACCTTACCGAGTCCGCCCAGAACTTTCTGAGACCGTTTCCCGAGACGTGCAGCGTATTTGGTAATTGCCAGGGGAAACCTCCTCAATGTGGGGAATATGTTCAGCGAGGGGAGTCTCTTTAATGAGGGGAATATCTTTAGGGAGGTAAGTCTCTTCAGTGAGGGAAACTTCTTTAATGCACCCGTGCCTTTATCAGCCCCAGTCACTTCCCGTCGTACCGCCATGCGCCACCCACCTGTTTCGAGCAGGATACCAAGAAGGAAAATCAGGCATATGATGGCTTCTGCCAGGCATACTTGCCAGAGTAAGACTGTTATGGCGGCCAAATCCATGATTGTATTGAGTCCACCCTTTCACCTTGTTGTGATTATGTCTCCCAGGTGTTACTTCCTGAGTCTCCAGCTCCCTAAGAAACAGAGAAGCCTCTCTTGCGGTAACACCTGCGCACCTCTCAGTATTTCTAAATTCTTTTTTCAACTATTCCTTCTGCTACAGAATTAATTACTCATCAGTAGAAACTGGTAACTTCGTGATTATATAAAGCAAACAATTTCATAAACGCCGGCGCAGTATCTATTCAAAGTTAATATCATATGGCTCCCCTTTAGGCGGTACCGTATTGCAGAGCGGCTTGTAATGGTCATATAGAGCTCGCTCAGCCCCGTCCCTCTCTGATTGTGATGTCACACCTGCGAATTTAAAATAGCAGGTGTAATACCAGAAACTGCGCCGTATGCAAATGTTCGGTTCCGTATCTGACAAATGGCTCAAAAGTGCTCTTCTGAGATTATCCGCCTGGCCTACATAGAACACCCGAGGTCTGTTAGCAACTATGTAGAAGAGCTGGTAAACACCGGCTTCACCAGGAACAAGATTCTCCACATTGGATACCGCATAGTAATGACTATCCGACCACTCCAGTACGAGCTTTGTCATGTTAACTCCAATACTAACTTTATTCTTAAATATGTATTTTTGCTTTACAGGCACTGTCGTTAATCAACACTCCTTCGCCTGACTATTTGAGTATTCTCCACTTTATCTATCTTTTTAGAATCATACTCTGCTATATTTTCAAGGTTAACGATATTAGAAAGAACACCAGTAACCGCCATTTTATCTGCTGTTTCAAGTGCCCCTGTATTCACATATCTCTACATCCCCCAAATATTTATTCTTTCATTTATTCAATCAGTATCGCTTGAATATTTCCTACCGATTATTTCGTATCATTTTTTAATAGAATTTAACCCCCAACCATATTTAATACAGTCACGACTATTAATAAATTTCCATCAATCGACTGCTATTACTCCACTCGGTACACTATTTGCCTCATCCCATTGGCAATCTGTTTTACTAATTGAATCTATTACCAATATAAATTCGGTACCCGCAGAAGGCCGACGCCTATAATTAGAGGTAAAAGTTATCTCTCCACTGGCATCAGTATCCCCCGATTCTGTGTCCGTAGTGGCACTCTCCCAGTGAGCAAGTACACTGACACCTTCCACCGGGTCACCATCACCATCAACTACATAGACAGTGGCTCTGGCGTATGTTAGCCAACCCCCAAACCACTCAACGAGAACCATATTTATACTAGCCACGCGTATGGTTGGCGTAGAAAGCTCCTCTACGGTAATAACGACCTCATCAGCAGTACTGTAGGCGGTGCCGTCATAGACCACCAACTCGAAAATACAGGTATCAGCCGAGTCAGGGGTAAAGGTAGGATTCACCGCCGTTGAATCATCAAGAGAAACTGTGGTTCCCCCCGTCTGTGTCCAAGCATAGGTGAGTGAGTCCAAAACATCAGGGTCCCAGCTACCACTTCCATCCAGAGTAACA
>Ga0209427_10003105_pt1 | contig 19541 bp, 8 predicted proteins | sample DeeMarSWOR136_30_FD_187465 | JGI IMG/M metagenome (GOLD analysis project Ga0209427, IMG submission 187465) | Marine sediment microbial communities from White Oak River estuary, North Carolina - WOR-1-36_30 (SPAdes) (version 2) | ecosystem: Environmental > Aquatic > Marine > Intertidal zone >...
AGCTATTTTCGCAGTGCAAATCCTGGCACTGACAGATAAAAACCTCGAGAAAAAATTAGACGATTTCAAAAAAGCCCAGGCAAAAAAGGTAATCGAAAAGGATACCGCCCTACAGTAACACTACTATCTTCGGCGGGGGTTGAATAGGTTTATCAGGCCTGTGCCGAGGAGAAAGAGGATGGCTGGGGCGGGTTCGGGGGTTGTAACTATAATCTCGAAGCTGTCTAATTTGCCGGTGTCGGCGTAAAATGCATCGTAAATTTGCAGCCGCCAAAGGCCATAGGAATCCTGGCCGTCAAAGACCTCCAGCAGGTTCGCAGTGTCAATGGCTTTTGGCCTAAATCGGCCTGTAAAAGGCGGATCGGCCTGCTCAATCGCAGTTCCGGCTTCATCATCAAATATGGTTTGTGTGTAATTTTCGCCCTCAAAAAACTCACGAAAATCATACATATTCAAACATATTCTCGTCCCTGCGGGGCTTTGCAGAAATATTTGCAAATCGAATGCGCTGGTGTGCGTAATATTAATTCGAATATCAAGGTCGTGGATGATAAAATGGTCGGTGATTTCTATAATTGCATCGGCCATCCAGCCTCTTGTATCATCCGGATTGTCCGGGATTGGCAGGTCGAACTCGCCGCTATAAATATAAACCGGGCCGGCAAAAACAGGAAAAGATACCCCCACCACAATTAGAGCAATTGCGACAATCCGTTGTACGGCGTTGGGAGCATCCATTCTCAACCAACCGACAAATTTTATACACAACCAGTTCTTAGCCAGAAATTCCCGCTTGTGCAGTGGAAATTATAACCTTATCGGACATTGTTAGCAAATAAAAAATAAAAAAATAATCGTAGAAAACACACGACGGAACCACCCCCAAACATGTCTGAGCGTGCCATCCAACAGAAGGAATGACCCCGCACTAATTTACGGCAGATGCCTCATAAGACCGGGCAGGTCCGGCAATAATACAAGTATCATACTACTTCAAGGACCGAGTTAAATCCACCGAACGGATTCAATTCCGTCAGCTCATTGTAGGGGTCCTGCTGCCACTGGCCGTCCACGACCAGCCGGTAGCGATACTTGCCCTGGGGCAGCTTTATTTTCGTCTGCCAGACCCCGCTTTCACCAACTTTTTGCATAGGGGTCTTTCCCGGCAGCCAGTTATTAAAGTCACCGGCAATCTGGACATTATCAGCACGCGGATACAGCGTTACAAATATGACGGCATCGTTTATCTGGGTAACGCCATAATAATCGGATAGCCGGGCGTCAAGACCGGCCGACTTTGGTTTTTCTGGTGTCCTCGCTTTGCGTTCCTCTGCACCTGTGGCTGACACAAAATGGGGTTCCTCCGTCTTGGTAGCCTGAACATGCACAGTTTCTATTGCGGGCTTGCCCTCCAGGAGCTCTTCAGCAGTGGCACCAATTGATTCGAGCTGTCCAGCCAGCGAGTCGACCATCTGCCGGCGCTGCAGCTTTGCCTCAGAGTCAATAATTTCTTCGGCCAATGAGCTAAAATCCTTCTGTCCCTTACTTGCAGAATCGTATTCACTGATGGGCTGACCAAAACTGGATGCTTCCTTGATCTTAGTATTGAAATTAACGACCGTTCTGAACATCTTGTCGGCGAAGTGGGCGCGTAATTCCGCCAAAATCTCTCTGGCCATCTTCGTTCTTATATCATACATACTGGCCAGAATCCTCACTTCTACGTGCTGATTGCACCGTTTACAAAGAATATCGAGGGTCTCAAGCTGCTTGCTGAGCCCGTGCAGCGAAAAGTAGCCCGTCTCGACAGGAACAATAACATCCGTGGCCGCTCTGAGAGCACTGAAAGTCAAGAGGCCCACGGCTGGCGGACAATCGACGATTACGTAGTCATATTCACCCTTGACTTCGTTCAGGGCATTTTTCAGGCAGCATTCACGCTCAGCGATACCGGCCATTTGCTGCTCAAATGCAGACAGGTCTATACTGGCTGGTGCCAGCTCCAGTCTATCGCTAATCTGCCATAGTATTTCCGTCAGCTTTATCGGCTCGTTTCGGCTTTCGCTTATCAGCACATCGTAGATGCTCTGTTCAATCTGCTCCTCGGGCACGGCAAGGCCGACCGCGCAATGCGACTGCGGGTCCATATCAACCAGTAATGTCCGCTGGCCCCCTCCAGCGAACGCACTTGCGATATTTATTGACACCGTTGTCTTGCCACAGCCACCCTTTTGATTAACAACCGCTATAGTTCTCATAAATCCTCTCCAGTCCCGCCCTTAAAATCCCCCAATTTACCACCAAAAATGCCTTTTCAATACTAACAAACAACTAAATACCCATTATTAGTATTCGGCAAAGAACTGTGAAAAACTTTATCTTTTTATAGGACGACCCGATAAAAAACGCAAATAATAGTATGAATAAAGGGTCTTTCGTCCTGTGCTGTGGTGCGGATGGCATAAAAAAGCGGTGCCAAATGCACTTTTTCCGAAACGACATCGGGAGCCAGACACCGGCTACAACACCGGGGTTTCAGGACTGCTTAATATATAACTACAATAAAAAAATGTGCCACCCCGCCGACAAAAGGGTGGCACAATTCAGAAACCGCAATTCGCTTTGGCTTATTGTCCTTTAATCTTGACCTTAACTGTCTTTGATACTTCGGCTTTCGGCAATGTTATAGTAAGTACGCCGTGTTTGCATACCGCCTCGATCTTTCCTGCATCAACATCCGCGGGTAAAGTCATCTCCCGTCTGAAGCTACCATAGCTGCTTTCGACATGATAGTAGCCCTTTTCCTTTTTCTCTTCCTCCTGTTTCTTTTCTCCGCTGATTGTCAACATATTCCCGCACACGGAAATGTCGATGTCCTCAGGCTTACAACCCGGCACCTCAGCCCTTACAACAACAGCATTTTCCTCATCCGCTACATCAATAGCAGGCCAGTGTTTATGCTCAAAAAACGGCCTATCCAATCCCCTGGAAAAGCTGCTAAATAAATCATCGATGTCGCCGTGAACCCTCGCCAAACCATTTCTGTGTCTCCTGTTAATAGGTACCAGTGCCATAGTAACACCTCCTTTTTTAGTCTATAAACCGCTACCGTTAATCTTTTTCCAACTACTCAAACCTTACCCTTATAAATAGCAAAACCCGTGCCAAATTTCTGACCAAGCTTACATTACATAAAATCGGCAGAAAATCGCCTTTTCGGCCTTACCGCACGGGGTCCGCAAACGTAATACAGAGTGTTCGGGGCACCCCTGAGTTGCCCGGACTGTCAATTTGACACTATTTCTGTCAAATTTACCCCACCTATAATCAACTGCCAGGCGTGATTAAATTCATGATTCCGTCGGGATCTATAACAAGCAAAATCATCAATTATTTAACAACTTATCCACAAGAAAAAGCGGGGCCCAAAAGCTCCTAACTGCCTGCTACAAAAGACCTTAGCAATCTGTCTTGTTTGGCCTATAACAATTTCACAGGCCTAAGGAGAAAAATATATTGAGGTATTAAGAAAATGGCTCCAAAAAAACCCGAGAAAAAGTGATGCCGACTAATCCTGCTGTCTCACTCCATATTTTTCCTTCAGCATTTCCTTCTTTTGATAGCACTGCTCTGTGAAAACTGCGATTTCAGCATCTAAATTCGGATTTGCAGAATCACCAAAGAAGGCATGAATAACTGGAAAAACCAAATCTGATTTTGTTTTTCTCAATTCTTTCGCCATCGCTTCTATTTTAGCCGTCGCGACTCCTTCCTGCATACAAGTAAAAGGCCCGACATGAAAAAAACCGGAAATGAAGGAGCTGTTTTTCGGAGTAATTAAATCCTTCATAAAATAATATGCAAGTCCTGTGCTCAGCGGGGATTCGCCTTCAATATCACCATGAAACTCATTCTGCTTTTCCAAAGTTTCAATTATTTCCATGGGCTTTGGGAGAGAATGTCTTCCAGAAAGAACTTCGTGGAATGGCCCAGACATTTTCTCTTCGATATAAGACATATATAGGCCTTTAATAAAAGACTTGCTGAATTTTTTTATTTCCTTTAACGTTCTCACTAAATTTAAAGCTTTAATCCCTAATCTTATATCCCTTTTCGAATTTCTTTGATTCATCTGATTTACATAGTCCAGCCAATCTGTTATAGGGTCTCTTATGATTTCCAGATTTTTCTCTTCTAACTTTTCAATTACATAATCTGTGTAAGGATCATGGTGCCTCATATAAATCTCCCCTACATAAAGAACAAGAGGAAATCTTTCATGATTTTGTAGATGGATTTCTTTGAATAGAGATACTGTTTCCTTACCCCACCTTATCATCTCTGATGTTTCAGCGCCGTGTTCTACGATTTGCTCTAATTTACTCAATCTTTCTTTTTTTAAGTTATCAATTTCCTGTCTATCTTTGGCGTACGGTCGGAATCTTAAAGTTATATCTTCCAACAAATCCGATGCCTTTAATCCTTTGAGCAGTATTTGCTGCATTCTTGTCTTTTCTGATGAGCTGAACTTTCCCGGCAAAGGTAAGTCAAAATAATCAGTTTCTGAAGACGGCCCTGCCACTGGAATCTCTTGTAAGTTCTCCTTATCCATAAATTCTCTTAATACTTCCACGTACTTTCCAAATCTGCAAGGTCCGCTCGTCGTAGGCAACATAACAAGATAGTTTTTCTCAACGTAATCTTTTCCGCTTTTGTTAATCTCCTCATTTAGAAAGCCCAAGGCGTCACCCACAACTCCTTTAAGGGGATGGCAGACTTCCGTATAGATATGCTTCCTCGCTATTTCATAGCCTTCTTCCGTATTGGTGGGTAGCACCTTGCTGTTTATCCCAAAATGCTTTAGTCCCGCAGCCGCAACAAAACTGCCATTACCCATGTAGGGTATCAACCATATCCTCCTGTCGTTATTTTCTGTTGAATATTCTCTTGGCCGGATTTTCCCGAGATTTAGTTTTTTCGGCTTACTTTGATTAACAACCCTCTCATGGGCCTCTGTCCTTGTTACAAAAGGAGCATTGTTGGTTTGAGCATCGGTTAATAAAACAAGTGCAGCTTTGTCCGCTGCCTGTTGAATTTTTTCTTCCTGGTAAATTTTCAAACTGTCCGGTCCACAACCAAAATTCATCATTATTATGGCAAATAAATCAGGATGGTTCGCCACAAACAGACTGGCTTTTAATATCTTCACGCTCTGCACCCAAAACTCATTGTTCGCTATACCTTTAATGGGAATGTCTCTAAATTTATGCTCCAAAAAGATTTGCGGGATATAATACAGTCCTCGAATCTGTGAAAACATATCCCCTGAGCTTGAGCTTGCTTCCGGATCAAGCAGTACATAGTCTCTACCTATGCCAACGTATGCTTTTGCGCCCGCCCTTTCAATTGTTTCTAAAAATTTATCTCCTTCCTTATAAAGTTCTTCCTTAAACCTCTCTTCGGCTTCATTTGCATATTTAATAGCGTCCCTTATCTCTTTGTCTGCGAACCTGAATCCTATTCTATTAAATTCCCGCTTAAACGCCTGAACAAGAAGCTCTTCATCTCCAAAATGTAAAATGGGGTTTATTTGTTTGTTTTTATCGAGAGACATAACATCGTTTAAGACATAACCCTCCGATTCCGTATAAATACAGTATTTCAAATCCGGAGGACTATTCTTTCTCTGCTCGATAAAACTTGGATTAAATAAGTACTCTATATCCGGGTGATTATTTAACGCTGCTGCATGGCCCGTGGCGATTTTTCTCGCTATACAGAAGTCTGTTCTCGAATTGTCAATTCCTATTTTTGCTATTTCTCTATCGGTTCTCGGCGATACTACAGGATGAAAGCCCAGCTTCTTGAATAAGGCAGCACTCCAAATTCCTTTCTCCCCAAGTGTTGCAGTGCTTCTCTTAATCCCTATGGTCTTCACCTTTTCTTTATCTATTTCGGCGGAAGAGATGTTTTCTAACAGGTCTCCTTGTCTTTTGAAATGTCTTTCGTATATCTTATGATACTTTTCCACATAATTTGTTTTTGGTTTGGCAACTGCTTCGGAATTTCCCCTCGGACAGAAGCCGCCTGTAATTATTTTGTCGTCCTCGATAGAAAAAACCTCGAGCTGACAATCCCTTACGCCGCAGGATTTCTCCTTAAATAAATCCCTGCAGGAAATCTTTTGTTTTTCGAAAGGCATATCCACCAAGTTCCAGCCCCTAAAGGCGGATTCATACCGTTTGTTTTGTCCTTCTAATTGTTTTATGTTCTCAATGATGTCCAGGGCTTGGCCCCATGCTCCGAACATTTCTCGATGAGGATAAGCCTCTATTTCTTTGTCTGTTACTTGCGCAAGCGCTGCGAGAAAGGCTTTTCCTAAAGGAGGTCCGCCCTGAGCAGAGCATTTTTCTCCAACATGTTGAGGACCCCCAACAAATTTATAATAATAACTCGCCGCCGTTCCCCTTATTATTGCAGCGGATATTTCCTCTTTGCTGAAACCCTCTGCTATGAGCCGGTTCTCATCCATCTCCATGAAGACACCGCAAGTCGAGTCAATTATCGGAATCCTTTCTGCTTTTAATGCCGCCTTTTGCAAAGAATCCTCTACATTCAAATTTATAACGTCGGCCATATTTTCGAGCGTCTGGCCGGAACCTGCCTGACAACTATAATTCATTTTTGCTTCTTTAACTGTTCCGTCCCCGGCAAAACTCGTAAACTTCATATCCTGGCCGCCTACTTCAAAAATAGTGTCGATATCAGAATCATAATGTTTGACACCGAGAGCATGGCAGGTAATTTCGTCAGTTATTTTATCTGTAATTGCTATTCCCGCTTTTTCTAATTCCCCAGATTTTTTCTTACTAACCAAGATTTTCTCATATAACTTTCGCGCAGAACCGGTAGCACCGACCCCCTTGACAATCACCCTGTCCTTGTGTCTGCTCAAGTATTTTATAACGCGCTTTAACGATTCTTCGGGATTTCCGTAAGTTTTAATGTAAAGCTTGTCAAGCAGTCTCCCCGTGTTTAACTCAACCAAGCCTCCCTTTGTGGTCGTGCTCCCTCCATCAATGCCTATTATAACCTCTGTTCTTTCTTGCACTTTCTCCTCTAAGGGTTCGTTTTTCTCGTTTACTTTTTCAAGATATCTACAAAGAGGGGGGGCAAACTGCCTTTTTTCTCTACTGAACTCGGCGACTTTTTCGATCTGTTCCAGATTAAAAACAAAGCTGTTTTTTTCTTCTATTCCTTTTAGTGCCGCACCTATGGCCGCTATGTTATGGTAGTGTTTCGGCCTTTCTACAGAGATTCCAAGGAGATTTTCTAAATTTCCCCTTATAAGCTCATTAACCAAAACGCCCCCTGTTGCTATCGCGGTACCTGAGTTTTTGTTACTCCTAAATTCCCGCGTTCCAAGAACGTCGATTTTGTAATTTCTTGCAACTGTCTTATAAAGTCCCGCCAGATTATCTTCTCTTTTTGCTCCTTCGTTTTGCTTATGAATTAAATCAGATTGAATAACAACGCCGCATCTTGCTAAAAATTCGCTCGGCTCCTGTGACTTTTTAGCTTCTTTTTCCGCCCTAAAAAACATTTCTTCCAGTCTTGATTGCAGTTTCGCCCTGTTTCTTGCTCTAATGGCTTCTTTTTTTCTCTCGTCTTCGATTGTTGAAATGTCCTCTAATTCAGGTTCAGGAATTTCGCCCTCGAACAATCTTCTGCATTGCTTTTCTATTAATGTTCCGGAACCGCCCCCGCATTTAGTTCCTGTTCTCCACTCTTGAATAATCTTCTTGCCATTAATGTTCTTTAAGTTGAAAAAATACGAATCCTTTGCTCCTATATGGAAAATATATTCTGCTTCCGGGCTGACCAATCCCGCCCCTTTGGGAATTGTTACGCTATCAAAATCATACGTTAAACTTTTCATGGCCCCCTGAAAGGACTTCGCTCCGCTTCCTGTAAATGCGGTATTTTTTATTTGGTCTTTATTAAATCGTTTTATTATGTCTCGCCAAGCCTGACTTATCACATCGAGTGGATTGGCAAAATGCATTATTGGTTCCGGAGAAAACACTATTTCATTATCTTCCGTGAGAACCGCATAATGTATAAAACTGCTGCCAACATCAATACCAACAAAAAGGTCTTTCCCCATACTTCCCGATTTCCCCATATTCTTTCTCTTCATCTTTTCTTCTCGTTTTACGCGTTGACTAACCAAGCGCTTCTCGAGTATTTTTCTTTCTTGGCAAACAATTAAAATATTTAATATACCTCGCCGCGAATCAAAAGCAAGTGCATAATCTCAGAGGCTGCCGAGAACGACGGTAAATTTTCTGTTAATTACTCTTCTGAACCCGGTGTTAACTAACCGCGCGACACCACCAAGCGCTTCCCCTCGTTGGTTTTACCAAACAACCTCACATAAGGACTAACAACTTTCCCACAGAAACAATTAGAGCTCTATCTCACTTAACTATTTACTATATAAGGCCTTAATAAGGAATACCGATAGAAACACAAGAATCTCACCGGTTATATGATTCATAATACTAGTTTTTCAACCACAACTAATAATATAATAATGTTCCTTTCTTATAAAGAGGATGTGGCAGCATTTTTAAGGCTCCGTCAAGACATCAGAGAGTTTACCCACCTTAGAGTAGGTAGTAATACACCAACCAGGTTTCTTTAGAATCCTCCAGCTTTTTTATGAAAAAAGATTGTGAGCAGGGTATTTTTAGTGTAAACTAAAGCGGTATTTTGAGCTTGTAAAATTGGCGGTTTTTAACTCTCTTAATCCTTTGGTATAGAGGTTCATTATGAAAGTAAACTTTAATAGAGCAGCGCTTGCTGAAGCGTTAGGCCTTCTGACATCTGTGGTACCAAGCCGCACACCTAAGCCGATATTGCGCTGTGTACACATTGTCGCAGGTGAGCAGGAAACCCAGATTTGTGCTACTGACTTGGAGGTTGGTATCAGTTGCGTGCTTTCTGAAGTTCAAATTGAAGAAGCTGGCGAAGTCGTTGTCCCTGCGGACCGTGTGGCTGCTATAGTGCGAGAAAGCGTCGATGAGGTTCTGTCACTTCAAGCGGCCGAAGGTGTCTGTGAGATAAGGGGGGTTGACAGTCACTTCACTGTTTATGGTCAAGAGCCGGGCCAGTACCCAGCCATTCCAAACTTTGAGGGCGATGCTAATATGGAAGTTGCTTTAGCAGATCTCCAAGCTGGTATTGTACAGTGTCTGTTTGCCGCAGCAAGAGAGAGTAGTCGTTATGCGATTAACGGCGTACTATGGGAGATTAAGGGCAAAAAGCTATTGTTGGTTGCCACGGACGGACGAAGGCTGGCTCGCTGCAGGGTTAACCTGGCTTCGGCCCCCGAGAAGAAGATTGCGGCAACAAAGATAATAGTGCCAGCCAAGACGATGTCCCTGATAGAGAAAATTGGCTCCCACGACAAGGATACTGTCGCAGTTAAACTTGTCGATAACCAGATATTGTTTAGTTGCTCGAATGTCGTTATAAGCTCGAATCTTGTCGAAGGCAATTTTCCGAAGTATGAGGATATAATCCCGTCGGACTATACTAACAAGTTAATGCTGTCAACCGAGTCGGCATTAAGCGCAGTTCGTCGCTCGGCGCTTCTGACGAGCGAGGAATCCAAGGGGATTAAGCTCTCTATCGGGGAGAATAGCCTGGTTTTTTCCGGCAGGGCGCCCGAGACTGGTGATGCCCAGGTTAAAATGCCGATAGATTATAAGGGAGAGCCGATAGAGATAGGCTTCAACCCACAGTATTTGATAGATGTTTTGCGGGTTATAAAAACGCCGGAATTCGAGTTGGAGTTCGGCCAGCAGGATAGACCCGGCCTGATAAAAAGCGGAGTAGAACTGCTTTATGTTCTAATGCCAATTAACCTTGGTTAATACTAAATTGTACTACGAGACAAGTCATGGATGACAGTCAACAACTAAGTCATATTGCCGACCGTCGCACAAAGCAAAAGCCGGACCGAACAGTTAGGTTAGGTGATACCATCGACCAGCTTATGGAGAGCCGGATTTCACCGCAGCAGGCCAGGTTCAGCGCAGTGGCCGAACTCTGGAGCCAATTGCTGCCGGACGGACTTCGCCGGCACTGCAAAATTGCCGACTTTAACGCCGGCCAGTTGAAAGTGCTCGTAGATTTGCCCCCGTATATGCACGAGTTGCGGCTATGCAGTTCAGAGCTTCTCAAAGAGCTGCAGCAGAGGTGTCCGAGGGCACAAATTAAAAGAATCAAACTCGTTGTTAGCTGACTATCTTGTATATGAAAGATCACAAATACGATGCGAGCAACATAAAGATACTTGGGGGCGTGGAGGCGGTGCGTAAACGTCCGGATATGTATATCGGCGACCGCAGCAGTGCAGGGCTGCACCACCTGGTCTACGAGGTATTGGACAATTCCATCGATGAAGCATTGGCAGGGTTCTGTGACAACGTAAACGTCCGCATTCACGCCGATGGCAGTTGCACGGTCGAGGATAACGGTCGGGGGATACCCGTAGAGAAGCATAAAGAGGCGAAAACATCAGCCCTTGAGGTAGTGCTAACAAAACTGCACGCCGGCGGAAAGTTCGACTCAGAATCGTACAAAGTAGCGGGCGGACTGCACGGCGTAGGTGTAAGTGTTGTAAATGCTCTTAGCGAATGGCTTGAAGCTGACGTGTATAGGGACGGTACGCAATATCATTTCGAGTGCTTCAGAGGGGCAAGGCGGGGTCCAGTTAAGAAAATCGGGAACACCGAGAAAAGAGGTACGAAAATTGCCTTCAAACCTGATGAGGAAATATTCGGCGATACAGAGTTCGATTACGATACTATAGTAACCCGAATTCGTGAAATGGCTTATCTCAATGGGGGACTAAAGATTGCATTACGGGACGATAGGGATGACAGAAAAGAGGTTTTCAAGTTTGATGATGGAATCAGGGCGTTCGTCAAGCATCTAAACGAGGGCAAGGAAACACTACATAACAATATCATCTATCTTGCCAGAGAAGATACGGGGGCGAAGTTGAGCTGCGAAGTAGCTATGCAGTACAACGACGGCTACACCGAAAATGTGCTGGTCTTCGCCAACAATATCCGAAATATCGACGGCGGGACGCACCTCTCGGGCTTTAGAACCGCTCTGACTCGGACAATGAATTATTATGCCCGAAGCAACAACCTGTTAAGGAACGGACAGGCGACAACGGGCGAGGACCTGCGGGAGGGCCTAACGGCAGTCGTGGCGGTGAAACTTGCAGACCCTCATTTTGAGGCTCAGACGAAGGTGCGATTGACTAATCCTGAGGTGGGCAGCTTCGTTGAGACCACTGTAAACGAGCAGCTTGGTCATTTTTTGGAAGAACATCCCGCTGAGTCAAAGCGCATCCTGAACAAGGCCATTCAGGCCGCCGCAGCCAGGGAGGCCGCCAGAAAAGCACGTGAGCTGACCAGGCGCAAGGGCGCGCTGAGCAGTGCCAACCTGCCCGGTAAACTGTGGGACTGTGCAAGCAAGGAAAAAGCAACTACCGAGATCTTTATCGTAGAAGGTGACTCGGCCGGCGGCTCGGCAAAGGCCGGCCGCGACAGGAACATTCAGGCAATCCTTCCGCTGAAGGGAAAAATCCTTAATGTTGAAAAGGCACGCATCGAAAAAATGCTCGCACACGAGGAAATCCGCACCATTATTAGCGCCTTGGGAACCGGCATCGGCGCCGACGAGTTCGATTTAAGCAGGTGTAGATACGGCAAGATAATATTGATGACGGACGCCGACATCGATGGTGCCCATATTCGAACGCTGCTGTTGACGTTTTTCTTCAGGCAAATGCAACAGTTGTTTCTCAGTGATATGATTTATATTGCCCAGCCGCCTCTGTATGAGATTAGGGTTAAGGGAGAAAGGAAATCTGAATATATCCTCAGCGAACATCAGATGCGTAAGCGTATGATTACTCGCGGCCTCGAAGGAGCCCAGCTCGTCATCAAAAATGGTAAAAAAAGACGTACGGTTTCAGACAAAAAGCTCGCCGGCCTTGTAAAACTTCTTGCCGATGCCGAACGTATCATAGCTGTTCTGGCCCGGCGAGGGATTAACTTTGCCAAATTCATACAGGCTTATTATGACGGCAGCCAACTTCCGCGGTTTCGTATCTGCATCGAAAGCCAGGAGGAGATTTATTACGACAAGGACGACTATGAAAAACGCCTCGTACAGCTAAAGCGCCGCATCAAGGCCCGCACTGAGGCCGAAGCGGAGGAATCAATTATTGCCGAGGAGCTTCACGAGGTCGGCCGAATCAATCAGATAAACGAAAAGCTCAAAGACCAGTTTAGTCTGGACTTGAAGGATTTCCTCCAACCTCGAGACTCGATGCTAAATGCTCGCAAAAGACGAAAATCAAGAGTCGAAAAACGAGAAACGAACAGTGAGAATCGAGCCGCCAAGTTCCAGCTCGTTGACGGCGAGGACAGATATGACGTCGCTTCGCTCGGCGATATTTGTTTAACTATCAGACGTATTGGCGGCAAAGGAATTGATATAAAACGCTTCAAGGGCCTGGGCGAGATGAACGCTGAGCAGTTGTGGGATACGACTATGAATCCCGGCACAAGGACACTTCTCAGTGTCAAGCTGGAGGATGCCGGTGAGGCCGACAGACTCTTTAGTATATTGATGGGCGGCGATGTAGAGCAGCGCCGAAACTTCATCCGAGACCACGCCCTCGAAGTCCAGAATCTTGATATTTAGAGGGGTAATTATTTAACTAATCATCAGCTACCAATCTTCTGATGGCGTTATGGTATATTCAGGGGGTCGATATCCCTGATTCTCTCGGCATAAATCTCGTATGAATATTTTTCCAGGAGCTCTTTTCTGTAGTTCTCTAAGATTGTGTTTCTTTGTTCTTCCTGCATTCTCATTTGGATACGCTGTTTCATATCGCTCGAGTATTCTTTCGGTTTGCCGGGCGTCTTTTCTAATATTTTAACAATACGCCATTTGACTCCATTGGAATAGAAACCCTTTACTGGCCCAACTATTTCATTTGGCTCGCCATCCCATAAGTTTTTGAAGAATATTCCTTCGCTGTGGGGATAAGCATTGAAGGCGTACGCTTTTTTTTGCAGGGAGTATTCTTTTCTGACTGCCTCGAAGCCCTTTCCGCTGCCTAATTCGTCCTTGACTTTCTGAGCTGTTTTGTAATCCTGACACCAGATTTGGTCAATCCTTAGGGTATTCTGTGTCCCGAATGCCTCCTTGTTCTTCTCGAAGTAGGCCATTATCTCCTGCTCGTTTGGTTCTGGTATATCCTTGACTTTTTCTCTGGTAGCTTTGCCGAATAGGTGCATATCTTCCCGCTCTTTTATTTGCTTCAGTAGATTTTCATCTTTGTCGAGTCCGAGCGACTCGGCCTCAGAGACGAAAAGGGGTATCCTCGTGGCCCTGTCTAATAGCCGTTCAACACCGGCTACTGTATGCAAATCTCTTGGACGGGACGTTGGTGAGAGTTCACACAACGTATCGAACCAGTCCTTTAATGTTACTTTTCCGGTATCAAATGTTGCCAGAACAATGTTTTTTTCTTCCGGCGTCAATTCGTTTTGTACCTGGCTGATGCGGATAAGTTTCAGCCTGCGGGGCTCTTTCGGATGAAGAAGAAGTCTTTGATGAATTCGGGCTGCTTCCGGAAAATTTGAACTTAACTTTTGAAGATGGAGATTTTCACATATCTGATTGTAATACTCAAGTAAAAGATGGTTGGCTTTTGTCCTTTCGACAATTGTCTTTGCACGTTCTCGGCTTAGATTGGGATCAGATTTAATCTGGTCGGCAATCTCAGAATTTGTAACTGTTATTTTGCCTCGAAGATGGTTCTCTAATAATAAGGTTGCAAGCTTCCTACGCTTAAATCGATTAAGAGAAGCCTGGATTGTTTCGTCTTCAAGATAGTTGAGATTCCGAGCTTCGATTATCATCGCTTTTTCAGCTATCATTTTCGTAAGTACGGTTTTTGCATCCACCGGCTCTTCTTGTTTGCCATACTCACCATACTGTGGACGAAGCTCCGTCATAAGTCGCGTCTGGAGCTCTTCTTTCGTTAAGACGTACTCGCCTATTTTCGCAACAATATTTAACGGTTCATCAGGGGGCGCGGATTTCGCTTCAGGCTGTTTTATTTCGGACCGTTTTACTTCCGGCTGTTTCGCTTCAGGTTGTTTTGCTTCGGGCAGGGTTTTTTCCGGCAGCTTTGTCTCAATTTGCTCCTGTTCCACGACAGGTGGCTTGGCTGTATCTATTGCTACGCCTCCGGCCGATTCGGTTGTTTCGCAGGAATAGCAAAGCAACATTAATAGGCCCAGAAAAGATAAGGCTGTTATGCTCAGAAATAGTTTCATCGTATACGTTCTCCTTTTACCAAATTAACTTGTGCTACTTAGCGTAGCCGCTTCGCAGAGTAATAACCTTCACCTCGGCCCGCAGTACCATAGGTGCAGGCCCCAAATGAGTTTTTGCAGGCATAATTATAATCTCTCTGTCGTGATTAGGCAAGTTAAATTGATTTCCTGATTTCCTTTGGTTCTTAGCTTTTATAAGCCCGCCGGCAGCAGCAGCGCCGTTGCTTTTACGGACTGACACTATAGCCCCGTTTTTCTACCCTACAAGCGGAAAGATTGAAGAGTTTTCTTGACTTTTAGCTTCTGCGGCTTATAATTGTATTAGCTTTTATTGCCTTCACAGCGCTTAAAGGAGGAGGTAATATGCGATTCCTCCTGATTGAGTTTCTGCAGGCCCCATAAATACTAAAATTTTTGAGGAATAGAAAAAACGGAGAAAACAAGCAGGATTAGTTTGGTTGCTTTATTTGCTTTGTTTGTCCTGTGCCCTGTCCACAGCCCATCTCAATCCGACGATGGAGTCGCCGCAGATGGCCCGGCTTCAGACGGGATGGATTATGATTACATTATAACGGCAGGAAACGAGGAGATTCGCCTTGTACGCCGACCGGAACTCGGATATGTGATTGTGAGGTCAGGGGACCAGGAATCTGATGACCTGATAGCTGGCTATACTGATGACTTTGTGCGGCCGGTCCGCGGGTTAGGCCGGCGAGGTGTTTCGGTTGTATTCAGCCAGCCCGGCTTCAGACGGGGTGAAAACGAAAACACTATCAAAGAGCTCAGGGCCAGTAGGCATATCAAATATGTAGCGCCTCTGTTTTGCGCCCGTGGGGAGACGGTAGCTATCATACCTGAGATAGTCGTTAGGTTAACTGCCGGCGAAGTCGCCAAAGGAGAGATGGGTGCCGAGCAACTCGAAGTGCTGTGCCGGACGATGGACTTGACTATCAAGAAGAGGCTGGAATTCACGGATTTAGAGTACCTGGTAGAAGTCTTGGGAACGGATGAAAATGCGGTATTTGCCTCTGTGCAGCAACTTAATCGAATCCCTTTTATTGAGTGGGCGGTTCCGAATGTCGCATTTCGCCCCCGGTTTTGTAGTCAAGTTATGCCAAATGACACCTATTTTTTCAACCAGTGGCACCTGAGCAACACGGGGCAGGCCGGCGGCACGCCTGACGTAGATATTGACGCTCCAGAGGCGTGGGAGGTTAGTACGGGAGATCCTGATATTGTGGTCGCCGTAGTGGATTCAGGGGTAGATACCGACCATCCCGATTTAGTAAACAACATTGTGCCGGGATATGATTTTTATGATGATGACAATTCCCCCGAACCTTACGGAGATGATGCCCACGGCACGGCCTGTGCCGGACTTGTGGCTGCACAGGGAAATAATGGTATCGGTGTTACTGGTGTTGCATGGGACTGTAAGATAATGCCCCTCCGCATCGCAGACTGGACAGAGCCGGGGCTTATCACCGAAGCAGATGTAGCAAGCGCCTTTCGTTGGGCGGCTGTAAAGGGCGCTGATGTCCTCAGCAACAGTTGGGGTTCGGCCTGGCCTTTGCCCGTAGTTCGTTCTGCCATAGCGGATGTTACCGCGCCGGGCGGAACAGGACGTGACGGGAAAGGTTGTGTTGTACTGGCCGCCTCAGGGAACTGGCCGAGCGGCGGCCCTATCTGGTATCCCGCCAGGTACCCTGAAGTCATTGCAGTCGGTGCCACAAATCAGAACGACGTAGTCTGGTACTACAGCGGATGTGGACCTGAACTGGACGTAGTCGCGCCAAGCGGGGGGGCATACGACTGGGGAGCCGACTTTAATCTCTGGACAACAGACATCGCCGGTAACGCCGGATGGAACAAGTACAACTGCAACCCTAATATATTGGACTATACAGACCAGATGGGAGGCACCTCCGGGGCCTGTCCGATTGCGGCCGGCGTAGCAGCACTTATCCTTTCTGTTGACCCTAATTTAACGAATATACAAGTGCGGAATATTCTGCGAATATCTGCCATTGACCGGGGCCAGCCGGGCAGGGACGACTATTACGGATATGGCCGTCTGGATGCCAGGGCAGCACTGGCTCTGGCACAGGCATTGCCAGAATCGCTATTTGTTGATGATAATGCTCCCGATGACCCAGGGCCGGGGAATCCTGATATCAGTGACCCTCTGGAGAACGGCTCGGCTGAGCACCCCTTCGACACTATTCAGGAAGCCGTCGACTTCACCATCCCCGGTGAAAGCGTGATTGTCCTGCCCGGGACTTATACCGGCAACGGCAACCGAGATATCGACTTTGGCGGAAAGGCAATGACCCTGCGAAGCACAGACCCCAATGACCCCAATATTGTTGCAGCAACGATAATTGATGCCAACGGCACCGAAGGCGAACCACATCGAGGTTTCTACTTCCACAGCGGTGAAGTTGCTAATTCGGTTTTACAGGGCCTCACAATTACAAACGGTTATGCAGGCCAGGGGGGTGGGATATACTGTGTTGGCAGCAGTCCGACAATGACCAACTGCACGTTAAGAGGGAATATAGGCGGCGGGATGTACAACTACAACAGCGACCCGAAACTGACAAACTGCGCGTTCAGCGGTAACCAAGCTGTCAATCATGGCGGTGGATTGGGAAACTACTGCAGTGGCCCGACATTGACAAACTGTACATTCGGCGGGAACTCGGCCAAGTGGGGCGGCGGGATGTACAGCTATTGGAGTAACGACTACTACGGCAGGCCCACACTGACCAACTGTGTTTTCAGCGGCAACACCGCTGATTTTGATGGCGGCGGAGTCTACAACTACTACAGCGAGCCGGTGATAACAAACTCCACTTTTAGCCGTAACTCAACATACATCAGCGGTAAGGGCGGCGGGATGTTCAATCATAATTCTTTTCCAAAGTTGACTAACTGCACTTTCAGCGGAAACTTTGCGGCCACCGGTGGCGGGATATACGACCACAGCAGCAGCGCCACGCTGACCAACTGTATCCTCTGGGGCAATATGAGCAAGGACGGAATGGGCGAGATTGCACAGCTCCAGACGGATGGTCAAACGCCCGCCGTCAACTACTGTTGCATTCAGGATTTGACGGGAGCGCTGGGCGGCACGGGCAATATTGGTGATGACCCGCTGTTCGTGCACGCCAGCGGAACCGATAGCCTGCTCAGCACAGAGGAGGACAACCTGCGTTTGCTGCCCGGCTCGCCCTGTATCGACGCGGGTGATAATTCGGCAGTTCCACCGTTGCTGCTCACCGACCTCGACTTAGAGCGGCGTTTCACTGATGACCCGGCCACCCCGGACACAGGTAACGGGACACCGCCGATTGTTGATATGGGGGCGTATGAGGGCCCTGATCAGGGATTTTTGGTCAGTACGAAGTCCATCTTGGTTCCGGAGGGGAAGACGGCGATATTTACGGTGGCGCTGGCGATAGACCCACTTGGGACTGTTGAGGCAGCGGTGGCCGCCGAATCCGGCGACCCCGACATCGCAATTCACTCGGGTGCATTGCTGACTTTCGATTCATCTAACTACTCACAGCACCAAAGAGTTACGATTGCGGCGGCTGAGGATGAGGACCGGCTTGAAGATGCTGCAGGGATTCGAATCAGCGCAGGCAGTGTGCTTGTTGCCGGCGTGATTGCCTGGGAGATTGAGAACGACGTTGCTTCCGTGCTCTTTGTTGATGCCGACGCAAACGGCGCCAATGATGGTACAGGTTGGGCCGACGCTTTCAACCATTTACAGGATGCAATACTACTGGCGACCGATGCCCCGCGTGCTGTTGCCGAGATTCGGGTGGCCGACGGTATTTACAAGCCTGACAATGGCGGCGGAGTCACACCCGGCGACCGGGAGGCCACCTTCCAACTTATCAGCGGCGTGGCTGTGTGCGGTGGCTACGCCGGTGCGTCGGAACCCAATGTCAGGGATATAGACGTATATAAAACCGTCCTCAGCGGCGACCTCAACGGCGACGACATCGAGGTTGCCGAGCTTGAAGATTTACTGGATGAGTCCACCAGGGGTGAAAATAGCTACCACGTTGTTACGGGTAGCCGGACCTATCCGGACGCCGTTCTCGACGGCGTTACCATCACCGCAGGTAATGCGAATGAAGATTTTCCTTCTTCGCGTGCCGGCGGCGGCGGGATGTTCAATGACAGCGGCAGCCCGACTCTGGTTAACTGCACCTTCAGAGAGAATGCGGCACGAGCTTTCGGCGGCGGGTTGTTCTACGACAGCGGCAGCCCAACGTTGACCAACTGCACGTTTAATAGGAATTGGGCCGTGTACGAGGGCGGCGGATTGTTCAATGACAACAGCGGAGCGAACCTGACTAACTGCATCTTCAACGGAAACTCGACTGGCGAAGTGGGCGGTGGGATGCACAACAACGGTAGCAGGGTAACAATGACGGACTGCATCTTCAGCGGAAACTCGGCAAAGAACGGCGGCGGGATGTACAACGAAGCGAGCAGCTCGACGATGACCAACTGCATATTTAGTGCGAACTCGGCCGAGCGCTGCGGCGGCGGGATGTATAACGGCGAGAGCGACCCGACATTAATCAATTGTGATTTCATCTCAAATTTAGGGGGCTACGGTGGTGGAATGTTCAACGCAGCGTGTGACCCAACGCTGACAAACTGCAGGTTCACCGGCAATTCGGCCGAAAATGGCGGAGGGATGTTCAACGGCCAAAGCGGCCCGATGCTTACAAACTGCATCTTCAGCGGAAACTCGACGGACAGCGAGGGCGCAGCCATCTACAACTACGACAATAGCAGCCCGGCGCTGTACAACTGCACGTTTGCTGCAAATTCAGCACTCAACGGAAGCACCCTGGCTTGTGATTCTTACCTCCAGCGGCTTCCGAGCAGTCCCCACCTAACAAACTGCATCCTCTGGGATGGAGGAAACGAGATATGGAACAACACATTTGGAGGAGGTGACCGGGATGTATCCTATTGTGTTTCGCATACAAGTGATGGTGGTTATATATTAACAGGTAGAACTGAGTCCTATGGTGCAGGTGGTGTTGATGTATATTTAGTAAAGAC
>Ga0209427_10003106_pt1 | contig 19539 bp, 14 predicted proteins | sample DeeMarSWOR136_30_FD_187465 | JGI IMG/M metagenome (GOLD analysis project Ga0209427, IMG submission 187465) | Marine sediment microbial communities from White Oak River estuary, North Carolina - WOR-1-36_30 (SPAdes) (version 2) | ecosystem: Environmental > Aquatic > Marine > Intertidal zone >...
GCTAAATTAAAGATTGGCGAAATTTCTCAACCAGTAAAATCGCAATTTGGTTATCACATTATTAAACGCACGGGTTAACTAACACCTAACATAGGGCATCAATCAAGTATTTAAAAGATAGATAGAATTCATTAGAGCGATAACACATATTCCATCATGCTTCTTAAGATAAGACAGACAGAAATGGCTCCCGGATCTGGATGACCTAAAGAACGCTCTCCAAGAGTCTTGGCTTTGCCAATAGTAGCAATCATACCTTTAGTATTTTCTGCCCCAATTCTCGCAGCTTCAGATACAGCTATCAAAGCATCTTTTAACGGAAGAGTAAGTAATTCCTTAGATTTTATTGCAGCTGGCTCAAGAGAGTCAACCATTGTTTTGTTTCCTGGTTCTGCTTTTCCTCTTTGCTTTACAGATTCAAGTCCATCATTAAGCATCGAAGAAAGGATTCTAACACTAAAAGTATCTTCTTCTCTGAGATTTTTAGAAGCACCTCTAAATAATGTTCCAAAGATCGCTCCTGCTGCACCACCAATCGTAGTCAATAAAATAGTACCGATAGAACTTAGAATTTCTCCAATTGAATTAAAATTCTTACTACCAATTTTCTCTCTGACTGCGATAAAACCTCGAGCCATTCCAACCCCATGGTCGCCGTCACCTATTGCTTTATCGGCCTGAGTTAAAAAATCCTTATTTTCTTCGATGTATTTTGAAACAAAAAGGAACATATTCCTAGTCTCGTTGAGGTTTAGGAATTCTCTAACCATAATTATCACAGCTTTGTAAAACCTAAGGACTCTGCAGGCATATCGTAATATTTTTTTAATTCTTCGTCGAGTTTCATTAAAGTTATTGAAAAACCCGCCATTTCTTGACAAGTGCAATAACTACCGATGACGGTATCGTGAATTTTTATTTTTTTATCTCGAAGGATTTGAGAGACTTTTCGATTTACGATTAACAATTCCATCATTGTTGTTGCTCCAAGGTCGTTTATTAATAAGCATATTTCGTCTCCTTCTTTGAACGGGAGATCAGATAATATTTTATCCATCATTTTTTCTACTAGTGGATCTGCATCAAGCATTTTTTCTCTTGATACTCCAGGCTCACCGTGCAATCCCATTCCAATCTCGATCTCGTCTTCGGGAAGTAAAAATGTTGGTTCGCCAGTTTCGGGGATTGATCCGGCGGATACTGAAACACCCATTGAGCGGGTGTTGTCTCTAGCCCTTGCTGTAATTCTAAACACTTCTTCAAGATCATCGCTTCTGGCTGAAATTCCTCCTGCAATTTTAATTACGAATAGATCTCCCGCAATACCTCTACGATCTTCAATCCGTTCAATTGGCGCTGAAGCAACATCGTCCCAGATACGCACAGTTTTTACAGCAATCCCTTCTTCTTCAGCCATTTCCACAGCAATGTCAAAATTCATGTTATCACCAGCGTAATTTCCGTAGAGATACAAAAGTCCATTTCCTTTACTTATCGCTTTTGTAGCTTCAAAAACGATGTTTGGTGCTGGTGCAGCAAATATGTGACCGCATGCTGCCCCATCTGCCATATTTACACCAATAAATCCAGGAAATAATGGTTCGTGACCACTTCCACCACCAATTAAAAGACCTACTTTACCATCTGGTATTTCTTTTTTTACCAGCGCGCTAACTCCTTCTATTATTCTGATTTTTCCATTAGAGGCCTCGACTATACCTTCAAGTAATTCATTAACTACATTCTTGGGATTATTTATGATTTTTTTAGCTTTCTTCATTGGAGTTATACTCCTAATTATCAATAAATATTAGTAATAATTGCTCATATATTTAGATTTAAATTTTAAAAGCAGAAAAAAATTAAAGGAATTTATGGGATTTTATAGCTAAAACGGCAATTTTCGAAAACACATCCTCCACATTTGAGCCAATTTTAGCAGAACACTCAATATCGCCATCCAGATTATGATTGTGTACCGCTTCAATCACATTATCGTTAGAAACGCTCCTTGAAAGTTCAAGGTCCGATTTGCATCCAAGTAATAGAATCGGTATTTTAAATTCGCTTCCAGATGTTGTCTGCCTAAAAGTATCTAACCATTCACCAATATGAGTTAATGTAGCCATTCTGGAAATATCGTACGCGATAATCCCTCCATGGGCTCCCGCCGCATAATTAGGCAATAAATGCCTGAAATCGTACTCTCCAGCAAAATCCCATATTTGAAGCATAACATTGAACCCATTGACTTCAATTCTCTTGATAGTAATATCAACTCCAATGCTCATTTTAAGGTCTTCTTCAAATGCACCAGTTATGTATCGCCGAACTAAAGTTGTTTTTCCTACCCCCCCATCACCAAATATGCATATTTTTAAAGCTATTTCGCTCAAATTCTTTATCTCCCTATTGTCTTATTTCTAGTATTTAAGAAAAATCAATTATATATTTTTATGGTTTCCTCTCAATTTTTATTGGAGTTATAATTTCTAAATGAAGTAAGCGTAAAAACGCGCGCTTAATCTTATCTTCCTTTCCAATGTAATATTGACCAACTCTCTTGATAACCTTATCCAGATAAATTTCTCCCTTGAATGTCTCCATTTGAATCTGGGCGATTATATTTCTTTCCCATTTGTTTAATTTAAAAAGACTTGCAGCATTAAAATCAATTTCGTAAGGACGCGCTAAATTAATGTGAAATCGTTTATCAAGCAAGATTTCTAACGATTTATAGTCCAACATGTCGATGTTTGGCCTGTAGCCATTAAATATGGTTTGAGCCTCGGTTGTAAATTTCGCTAAATTCTCTTTAATTTGTTCAGAAGGTGCCTCTGTTAAAACTAAAGCGACATTGTAATCCTCTCCAGAGTCTAGTATGAGCTTATATTTTTCAAATGTTAGATCTTTAAGAAATCCATTTTCTTTTTGTTCGGTTTTTTGAACCATAGATTTCCCAAAAATAGTAATTGCGCCTAAAAATCCACTGATTAATTGTGGATCAATGGGAATTTCGGATAATGTTTTTGAGTATAAGCTAATTCCGTGTTCTTTATAGATAGTTAAAAATGTCATTGATTTTACATCGTCAATTCTATTCATTAATTCTAGGTAGTTTTCTTGGATCTCCCTCGTTCTAGGATTTATTACTTTCTTTTTTACCACCACATAAGCCGCAATTGCACACATCGCTATAATGAGCAGAATTATCGCGAAACTTGTTAAATTAATAATAGTAATCGTGGTTGGAGAAATCACATCTATAGAAATAGGCGTAATAGACGATCCGTATATGGAATTAGAACCCAAAAAAGTAATATTTATTAAAAATTGACCTTGTAGGGGTAACTCTATTATAGCAATTGCAATTCCACTTTCATTTGTTATTGTTGTTACTTCTGAAGTCCCTATTCGAACAATTAGATGTATGTTTCCAACCGGTGTGTCGGTATTGTTATAAGTTGCTTTGATAATTAGTGTTATGTTCGAGCCACCAATTAAAGTCTCCTGAGAAGGATTAGATACCAAGGTAATATTAATCCCCCGTTTCGGAATCACATGAACAATAGTTAAATTAAAAGTATCTGCTATTTCTGTTGTTCCAGAAAATGTAGTGTTTATTACTATTTCCGTTTCCCCATAATCCGCGTACAACTCTAAAGTGATTTGTCCTTCATCATCTGTATATAAGGAAAAGATTTCTTCTTTTAAAATAGTCGAATGAACTACTTTAAAGTCTATTCGAGAGTCAATTACTGGATCTCCCGTCTCAAAAATCGAAAAATTGTACATAACCGAGAAGGAATTGCCCTCGTAGACGGTACCGGGAGAATATATTATAGCAATTTTTACATTTGATTTTGATAAGACTTGTATATTCTCATTTAGAATTGATGTATTGTAATTTTCTTTTTCGGCCGAGATTTGTAATGTATAATATCCCCCGGTTAAGGAACTTAAATCTAATTCTTTTTGGTAAAATCCAGAAATAATGTAATCCAGATTTCCATGTAATTCTGGGCGCTCAAGAATTTTCCACGAAATATTTGCGTTTTCAATTCCACTACTGTGAAAAGTATCTTCAAAAACAGCTGAAACAGTAATTTTTGACCCTTCGTAAAATGGATCGATTTCGGTAATGGATAAATTTGTCGGTAAATGTTTCACGAGGGTGGAGACATTAAAATTAAACGGATTATATCCCGTAATTGACATTTTCACGGTCATATTCAATTCCAGATAATTTGTAACCACTCCAATGTTAGTAGTATCGAAATAAATTTCATAGAATCCTTTATCCACGGGATTACCTGAAGTTCTATATAAATCAACCCAAGAGAGTACATTTTCTCTCAAACTCGCTTCAATGAATGCGTTCTCCAGTAGGTTAAGAGATACATTGTCCCAGACTTTAACCTTAATAAATCTTGTGTCGTCGTTAACATAGGGCGAGTTATTATCGTAGTTAAACCATGTATTGTGTGTCTCGTTGAAATATCCACCTTCTTCAATAGTAAAATTGGCTTTAGCTCCTGTAATATTAATCTGTTTGTAGAGATAAAAGTCTGCAAAGTTCGGCCTAATGAACAGAAAACTCAAATTATACATTCCAAAAGTAGCGCCAATTGAATAAATATCAATTTTGTATGTTCCGTTGTTTTCGTTATTGACCTGGTATTTCTTAGTCGAAGAGAAATCCAATCCCCATTCTTTTTGAGTGTTGTTGTTATACACTCGAATTTTAGAGTCAATTATTGGATCTCCGGTAATTGTAGTATTATAATAAACAATTATATCCGTTTCTTCCCCCACAGTTAAGTCTGGATTTAAATCTTTAGTTACGGTAATATTACTCCCCCATAAAGGATAAATATAGATATCGTCTAAAAACGCGGTCCAATTCAATAGGTCTTCCGTTTCATCTGCATTAACATTAAATTTCAGCGAAACCTCGTAGTACTGATCGGTAAAAATATATTCCGTAATATTTATTCTTATATCATTCCAAGAATTCGACGCTTTGGTTATGCTTTTATTCGTCAAAAGCGTTGTATTCAAAAAGATTTCGAGATTCAATTTCTCGACTCCGCTCAAATTAGAAACAAGATATTTTAAGGCTAATTGGTGTTGAGGTCCCGTGTTGATTTTGTAAAAAGACTGATTCAGAGCCGTCCAGCCATCAAATAATGGTGTTCCAGTTTGATAAGAATAAAATTCGAAATACTTTTTAGTAGGGTTCAAGTAAGATCTATAATCGGCACCAGAGGTTGAATTATTCCAATTATTTTTTAAATTAAGATTCGAATGGTTTAACAAATTAGTATCGGGCTTTTTTAGGAAATAGGCATCGTCAAGGAGAAAAGTGAAATTAGAGATATATATCGAGTTAATACTTAATTCGATTTCAAAACTAATCAAAAAATCACCTCCCTCCTTTACATAATCCGGTGTTTCCACCGAAAATTTCATGGGAGAGGATGTTGATGAAAGTTGATAATCCCAAAATTTTGAATCGTTTATTTTAATAAATAGCATTGAATCATCAATACCATCAAATGTGGGGATTTCTGCCGTAAAATTAACGAAATATGTTAAATTATAAAAATTTTCAATTGTTACTGTTTGATTGACCGAGGCTCGTTCTGTAAAAGTTTTAGGTTTTGTTGTGTTAATATGAGCAGCAACTAAATCGATATTTATTAACTTAGGTGGACCTTGCAAGGTGACTAATATACTAAAAGCGTTCGTTGGAGATGAGAGACCATTAAGAGTAAAATTTATATCAGCACTACCCGGACCGTCATAATATTCCTCTGCATAACCCCCGACTGGGGTTTGTGCTTGATAATCATATATAGTTATTGTACCATCATCTCCACCTTCAATATTCAATGAAATATTATCTCCGTTGTCTAAATTGTCTGTAAAAATTAAATCCAAATATTTTTGATGATACACAGCTCCTGTAGTGGCATCGTCGTTTAGAAATTCTGATGTATAATTCGTAGAATCATCGTAGATAGCAGATGATATTTGAATAAATTTGGTATAATATTGCGTAGAAACATCGCTATAATGAGAAATGTTGGCGTAATAACCACTTGAGTCCCACTCCGATGTGACATTATCACTACTCGTGTAGTTCCACCAAGTGATTCCATCGTTAAAATTAGAATCTCGAAACAAATTCTCTTCGTCAAATGGTGATTCTCCAAAGGAAGTAAGAGGAGTTTTTGTTTCTTGACCTTCTTGGATTAAATCTGCTTCCCTTTTTGAATTTAATAATACACTGCTTAACACTAAAAGCGTTAATGATGCAAATACGAATGTAAATACAAATTTTAGCGAATTCCCTCTAATTCATTCTCGCCTTTAGTTTTTAATACATCTTAAGAGTAATATCTCAAAATGTTATTATAAAGATTAGGTATATATTTATAATTCTTTGTTTAAAATTTTATAAGAATTTAGAAATATTGATTAATTATCCTTTAGAAGATACATTAGTGAGTGATTTATGAGCCCAGATATTATTTGTCTAGGTGAGTTATTAGTTGAAATAATGAGAATCGAGGTTGATACGCCCCACGGGAGAATCGGTGAAGTATATAGAGGTCCATTCCCAAGTGGCGCGCCAGCAATATACATCGATTCTGCTGCGAGAATGAGCAAACCTTTTGGTTTCACAACGGGATATATAGGCGTTATAGGCAACGATGAGTTTGGCTTCTCGATCGTCGAAAAGTTACAAAGCGATGGAGTCGATACGTCTCAAATAAGAATTTCCAAAGATAAAACGACAGGAATAGCGTTTAATCAATACAATTCCGATGGCTCACGTAAATTTATTTTTGCTCCAGGGGCTGCTGGAGAATTATCTTCATCAAATTTAAATAAAGAATTTTTTTCAGATATTAAAGCACTTCATATAATGGGTAGCTCTCTTTCGATTAGTGAAAGTTCTCGAGATACATGTTATAAAGCACTCAAAATGGCTAAACAAATAAATCCTGATACCATTATATCATTTGATCCGAATTTAAGGCCAGAAATGTTAGATATTAATATCATTTTAAAGATATGTAAACCCGTGCTAGAAAATGCGGATATTTTATTACCAAGTGGGAAGGAAGCTGAAATGCTTGCTAACATAAAAGGAGAAATATCTGCTTGTAAAATGTTGTTAAAGAAGGGTCCTAAAATCGTTGTTCTTAAACAAGGAAAAGATGGTTGTTCTATTTTTACATCAGAACTTAAGAATGAACTACATATACCAGGTTTTAAGGTGAGTGAACTTGATCCTACGGGTGCTGGAGATTCTTTTGGAGGTGCTTTTATAGTTGGTTATTTAGCAGGATGGGATTTAAAGAAGATAGGGGAATTTGCAAACGCAATTGGAGCATTAAAAGTAGAATATTTTGGACCTATGCCTGAAACATCTTATGAAGAAGTAATAAAATTCATAAAAGAAAAATAGATTTTCTACAATTTAGTTGTTATTTTTTTATTGGTCCACTGATTCTTTAAGATGTAAAGAAAAAACTTTAACTTCAGTTAATTGGTTACTTCTTACTGTATAATATCTAAAACCAGGAGGTTTAAATTTAAATATCGCCGAAATTGGTCCAACTGCTTGAGTTTGAAAAACAAATGGTTTATTAACTTCATACCAAACCTTTAAATCTAGTTTGTTATTAAAACTTGAAAATGTTTTTCTATACTTAGAAGTATACACTTCACACGGAACTTCTATATAAAAAGGAAAAAACCAAAAGCCATAATTAATTCTCTCCGTCTCTTGAGCTTCTTTAAGTCGATATTCTTTTAACGTGTGTGTATGTCCACAAAGAACTAAATCTACTTTTCTTTTTATGATTTTATCAGAACCAGTAAAGATTTTAAGAATTGTGGACCAATTATACATAATAGTTTGATATTTTAAATTCAAAATTTTCTCCAATCTACCCGATTCTTTATACTTTATTAAATTCTCCTCATATAAGTCTCTCCACATTAAATCTCTCTTTTTAATGTTCATTTGTTTCTTTAATTTTCTCCTTTTATGTCTACCTAATTCAGGAGAAATAGGAGGAGTATGCATTACAATGACAATTTTGTCATTATATGATAAATTAATATAAGTTCGTAATAGATCTATTTGATAATCCTTAATTCCTTTAGTACTTGGGCCACCTTTCAATAAATCATGCACATCCGCTATAGAATCCTGGCCTGTATCAAGTAAAATGAAATTAAACTCCTTCCCTATCTTTACTCTATAATTAAGATTAGGATTAAAATATCTAAAGTAATCTTTCAAAAATTTGTCTCGTGAGTAAAGAGAAAATAGGTAATTAAAAATATTAGTATCATGGTATCCTTTAACATCTATTTTACTCATTCCAAATATTTTATAAATCTTGGCAAAACGTAAACCATAACTCGCTTTCCTATAATCATGATTTCCTACAATGGTAAAAATAGGTACCATGATTTCTTGCCTATTGATAAATTCATTATCTTTACCTAAAAATGGAGGCTCATCCAAACCTTTATTTTTTCCTAATAGGATATCCATTAATACATGAAAATTGTTTTTATATTGATGATTTCCCTTAGCGATTTTAAGAAAATCTATTAAATCACCTGTCATTAACATAAAATCTAAATCATTAGCTAAAACTCTATCATTTACGTATTTAATTAGTTTCCTCAAATGAGAATTGAAGTTATACTTGCATCGACGCAATTTTTCATATTTGTCTTCTTGAAATTCTTCTTTAAATTCAAAATCTCTAAATAATACGGAATTATCTAATTGCTGGAGTTTTTTTTCATTGTTTTTATATCGAATAGTTTTTTTTCTTACTTCTTCTTTTAAAAAATTTAAGATAAAATCATTTCTTCGAGCAATATGAAAATCCGAAGCATGGATAAATTTGAAATTGGTCCATTCTTTATCATATATTGCAATACTATGATAATTAATTTTATTTTCTAGTAAATTTGGTATATCGTGAACAATATCGAATAAGATAAAATTCCTACCAGAACTATTTAATATATTTTGTATATTTTTAATAATAGGAATTTCAATTTCGATTTTAATTTTATACAATAATCTCCTTTTACCAAAAATTTTCCTAATATGTTGAAGTGTATTATAAATATCCCATATAATACAATTATCTGCTTCTAAAACCGGTTGATTATTGAAATCTAACTTTTCAACTTTTTCTATTTCAACAATTTTTAAGAAAAATTTCTCCCCTCTTCTTTCTGAAAATTCACCAATATCTTTTATGATTGGCTGTATATATAGATTTGAGTGAAAATTTTCTAAAATTTCTTGGATTGGTTGAGAAGGTAAAACTATGATCAAAGCATCAAAAGTTATATTTTTTGAAAAACTTCCATCATCTTGTTTAAAATCATTTAAATTTATTAACGTAGGTTGTCCAAAATTAGGTTTAATTATTATTGGATACTTCCCTTTATTAAGATCTAGCATATTTGGGCGGATTTATTGAAATTATTTGAAATTAACTTTATAATTATTATTTGCTTCTTTTAATTAATTTTATTTATATCTTTTATTTAATAATAAAATTATCAACTCTTTATGAAGTGTATTGATAATGGAGAGGTTATATCAACCAGACTTTAAGTGTATATTTGGTGAAAATTTCGGAAATGCTTTCATATATGGGCAAATTGATAGTTTAATATGGCCAATATTTAACGATTTTGAGCCTTCCAACGCATTAAAAAATCTATTATTGCTAAAAAATCAAGAACAAAGAAATTTATTCTATTATAGAAAAATTTCTCTTGAGGATGAAAAAATCGAATTACACTGTTCTGATATTAGTATGGGCTTAATTCAAGCTATGGATTTGGGAAGGGATTATGGTATAACAAATCCAGATGTTATCTCAGTAGTGAAAGCTGACCCAAATTTGTTTAAAAGTATACTATCTTTTGATCTTTCAGAAAATTCATTAAAAAATAACATTATTTCGGAACTAGAACAATATAGAAAAGAAGTTGATGTTCTTGGTATCGTGCTTTATCCGTCTTATACAAAATTGGATATAACAAATAGCGAAAATAAAAAATTTTTGGAATTAATAAATTATTGCATTAATCATAATCTTTTTCTCAAAATTGATATTGGAAATCTTTACCTGCCCCAAAATTATCCAGAGTTTACATCTTTTGAAAAGGTAAAATCTTTCTTATCAACTAATCCCAAAATTAAAATAATTTTAAGTGGTTTAGATATTTCTGGCGATTTTGCTTTATATTATCAATTATTAAAGTATTTTAATAATCTATGGATGGAAATTGATCCAAGAACTATTGGTGGAATGACTCCTACAAGCGCTTTTAGGAAAATTTTTAATATAGAGGGTTTTATACAAAATGCTTGGCATAGAATATTGATAGGGAGTGCTACTCCCACTTTAGAGATCTCTCAAATGGTAAGAGGTTTTCTAGAAGCTTCTGAAGAATTACCTCTATCTAGTAAATTTTTACTAAGGATCTGGATTTTCCGAAATTTAAATAGATTAAATCCAGCAGTTTTCAAGCCAATCTACAGTATAGATCCTAGTTTATTTAATCCTATAAGAAAGGTTGACATAATCCAGACTTATGAAAATATTTGCGAAAAGATTATTGAATATAAGGTAAAGCTTAGAAGTTATAGTATAACTCAGCTGATTAATTTATCAGATTTAATTAACAATCTATTTATTAGCACTTTAGATGAAAATCCCGAATTAAATAATGGAGAACTATTTATTCGATCATTTCATACAACTACGACTCTAATTATCAATGAACATGAATACGGCAATTATTTAGATCTTCATTATAAATTTGTTGAAATTTCAATGAGAGAGAATCAGCATTCTCTCCATACAGTTAGAGCCCTGGAAAACAGAGCTGACTTTAATCCATATGATCATGAACTTGCAAGCACATTTGGTACTAGACAATTAACACTGCCTATTGTTAATAGAAATCTAGAAATAGGAGACAGAGAAAATTTCTATGTTTTAGTAACATTCGGCCCTAGAACATTCCATATTTTTATAAAAATTAAATTAATAAAAGGTTAAAAATAGAGATATTTTTCACCATATTTTTGGGATCAAATAGTTCTTAATGCCTTATATACTCTCGAATTAATACTTTTATAATAGGATTAATACTTAAGGTCTCTTAGAAATTCAAATATTGAGGTTTCTGAAAATTCAATTTCTGAAATAGGATAATATAAGAAAAAGTGTAGCTTATTTGGACTATAAAGCATGGAATGAGATAGATAAAGGAAAAGAGTTCAAATCGACACCCCCAGTAAGTAAAAATATTAAAAAAGAGTTCGCGTTATTATTTTGATGATAAAGGATATATATCAGCAAATCCCAATTAACTCTTTAAACCAATTTGCTAAATACAAAAAAAAATTATTTAATAATTTTCACAAAGGAAAATTAGATCACAATTGGAAAATAACTAACTTCTTAAATTTAAGATTATGAGATTAAGATAAAAAAAATACAAACCTTCCTACAGAAACTCATATATAAATTTAACGTTTGACCTATTAACCATTTTTGATTTTTGACTTGAAAAGTCAAAAGTTTAAATATGGGAAAATTGTATAATTTATAAGGACGTTTTAAAGATATATAAAATGAAAGATTTATTCAAATATCAATTTGAACAAAAAAATTACCGTTTTTTGTATTCATATAAAAATTAAATTTTAAATTTTAAACTCTACTTTTATTTAAGTGTAGAAAATTCAAACCCAATATTCTAAAAATAAAAATGCCTAACGATTTAGACGAAGAGGAAAAGAGTAGTAAGTCGGAAAAGGAAATTGAGAAAGTAGATAAAGAATTTTTATCCAAAGCTAAAAATTCAAGAGATCTAATCGATAAAAAACTAAGAACTTTTGAAAATAGTATTGAAAATATTTCAGATACAATTAAGAATGGTGAATCAGAAGAAGAACAAAAAAGCCTAGATCTTAAAGAAAAGATGGAAATTGATGAAGAATATCGCGAATTTCAAGAAAAATTTGAAGCTATTAAGAAGAAAGTAAATGCTAAGGAAGATTATTTAAGTGCTCTTGAAGAAACTATAAAAAATTTGGAAGAAAAGTATAATCGAAAAAACGAGGAAATGCATAATTTAGAGGAAAGATTAGAAATAACCACGGAAAGTAAAGAAAGTTTAGAAGAAGAATATAAGGAACTTCTGAAAAATAATGAACAATTGGTGAAAACCTATGAAACTAGGCAAGTGGATTTAATTGTTTTAACCGATAGTGTAAAAGAGAAAATTACTACCCAAGAAGAATTACGCTCAACTATTTCAAAACTTAATCAAGATATTCAGGAAAAAGAAAATTTTATTGAAAAACAAAAAGAAGAAGCCGAGGCTTTAGAGAAAAAGATTAAAAGTTTAACTGCAGAAAATGAAACTCTAAAAGTTTCTATAGGGAAAAATAAGTTTGAATTAGAACACACAAATAAAGAAATTGAAGCAAAAGAAGAAGAAAAAAAAGTTTTATCTGAACAGATAGAAAAGAAAGAACAGCGAATTAAAATTGTCGAGCAACAAGTTCAGGATTATAAAGAAGGCTTTCCAGAAATGGAAAAACAAAGACAGACTTATGAAGAGCTTCTTACTAAATATAAAGTTCAATTAACTGAAAAACAACAGCAAATGATTGATTATGAATCTCAAATCCAAAATGTAAATAATAATTTATCAGTTCTTACAGAACAGATTACAAATAAGCAAAGTTTACTAGAAGCAAATGAAAAAAGATTAGAGGATCTCAAGAAGGATATCCAGACATCTAATGCGGAGTATATAGAACGAGAGGAGAGATTAAACTCTCTTACTGAGAAATTAGAATATATGCAGTCAGAACATGATAAACTAATGAAATCTAAAGAATTAATAGAAACAAGCACAAGTGAATCTAAAGCAATACTTCAAAAGTTAAAAATTGAATTAGAAACACAAGAAGAAGAAATTAGAGACAAAGAAAGCAGAATTCATCGGTTGGAAACCTTATCATATATTTATAGACTCTCAAAATTCTTTGGAGGTATCTTGATAGGCGTGGGAGTTTTTTTTATAATATTAGCGATTGGTTATATAACTACTATAATTGATTTTGGACCTTTAGATTCAAAATTCATTGGTATTTTATTAATGATAGGAGCTATTTTTTCAATATTTTCAGGTTTATTTCATTTAGAAAAATCGTAAGAATCAATTAAGGAGATTAATTTCATAAAAACTTATTTAATGATAAATATTGAATGAAACAAAAATTGAAGAGACTTACCCAGTAAGAACACTTAAATTATATCAAGGAATATTTTATGGAATTGGATGTGGGATTGGAGGATCAATCTTCATACTTTTAAGCAATGCTATTGTAATTGCAGGACCAGGAGTCTTAATTAGTCTCATTTTAGGAGGAATTTTAATCTTTTTTACTGCTTTAAATTTTTCAGAACTTTCGACTAGTTTACCAATTGCTGGTGGAGCGTATAATTTCAGTAAAGAAGGTCTAGGAGGTTTTTTAGCATTTATAATCGGTTTCTTTTTATGGATTGCAAATATTGCAGCATGTTCATTTTCAGCTCAAACATTTGCGTTTGTACTTAATGAAATTTTTATAAAATTTAATATTTCAATTCCTTTACCTTTTACTATAATAATTAGCATTTTACCTATTTTAATAATTAGTCTTTGGATTTTTAAAACACAAAAGATTGCAATTAAAACGTTAATATGGTCCACAATTATTCTAATTGGCTTATTTACTTTATTTATAGTTTCTGGAATTTTAATATCCCCTTATACAAATCCTACAAACTTTAACCCAGAGTTTCTTTTATCAAGGACGGATTTTATGGGAGTGTTATTATCCTTTCTAGGTTTATTTCTCTTCTTTACTTCCATTACCTCCAATCTAGCTTTTTTGAACGCCGATTTAAAAAATCCATCCAAAAATATTCCAAAAGCAAATATGCTTGCGATTTTAATTTCCTTAATTATTTATTTATTAGTAACAACAGTAGTTTTAATAAATATTGGAAATAATCCTGCTGATTTTAGTGAGAGTAATTTAATATTAGCTGATGTATTAGGTAATGTTTTAGGGGCATTTGGATTTTATATTATGGCTATTGCGGCTTTAATTTCAACTTCAATTGCAATGAATGCTGCTTTAGGTTCAGGAGTAAGTGTGATTACAGCATTAGCAAGAGATCGTTATGTTCCAAAAAAATTAAAAGAGGTAAAAAAAAGGTCTGACATGCCTGTTTTAGGATTAATATTAACCGTATCTATCGCTGTAATTTTTAGTATCTTTGCTGGAATTGGATTAACTGCCGAAACCACAAATTTCATTTATTTTATAGGATTAGCTGCTGTAAATTATGCTGCCGTAATGTTAAGACATAAGAGAAAAGAATTAGATAGACCATTTAAAGCACCATTCTTTCCTGTTTTGCCAATTTTCTTATTTATTTGTTTCATATCTTTTGCAATCATTTTGGGAATTTTCATTTCTCCTGGTGCTCTTATATTAGGTCTTATAACCTCAGTTATCGGAATTGTATATTATTTATTAACAATTGCCGACAGACCTTCTATTGTATTAACCCTAGCGGGAATAAAATTCCTTCTAGTCTTAATCATGGGAATTTTTATATGGCTTATAAATAACTTTTCTAGTATTCATCCTTTGTTAATCTTTACTAATCGTATTCTTATCATAATCTGCATTTTTACTATTGGAACAGTTGTTTTTGATGTTATTCCTCTCAGAGAAATGGTTTATTTTTTAATTAAAAAAGTCGATAAGGGGAAGGTGGCGATTAATATTGGGGATGCTCAAATAATAGATTTGGGAAAAAAAAGATCTAAAATTATTCATTATATTAGTATCTTCATTGTAATTTTTCAATTTATTTCCGTTGCTTGTATCCTTATAATTCTTTATTCAATCTTTAACGATATTATCTTTATTGAGGATATTATAATATACACAACCATTATTCCTAAATCTACAGGAAATTTCCTTTTTATCTCAATCATAGTTTCTTTCGGAATAACTCTCTTTTTTAGCGGAATAGTTTGTTGGTATAACCATCATGAATTAAAAAGCCTAGGAATTTAAACTTACTAAGTAATTTTATCTTAATTATGGAAATTCCAAATATTAATTTACATATACATTCAACCTTTTCTGACGGTAAGAATAGAATAAAACAAATCATCGAAAGAGCGATCAAGTTAAATATAGAGTATATTTGCATTACAGATCATTTTTCGGATTCATGGAAAGCGAGTATAATACCAACTTTAAACAGTGAACAAAAGATTGATAATTATTTAGGTATTATTTCTGAATATCAGAGATATTTAAGCGTTAAAGGAGCAGCTACTACACTTTTAAAAGGAATTGAGATTGATATCAGTAGTAGTCAAAATTATATAATTAAACTTGTTAAGCCTAGTCAATATGATTTAATATTATTTGAATATCTTGAAACTCCAGAGAGCATTTCTTATATCCGAAATATCCTTGATTTATGGAATAGTACGATATCAGAAAAAAACAAGCTCCCACTTATTGGATTAGCACATTTTGATCCCTCTTACTTTATTTATGGAAATCTTGAAATAATAATACAGTTTTTGACTAAATATAACATCTTTTTTGAATTTAATTCCAGTTATCCACAATACTACTCAAGAAAAAACCAGATTTTTTTTGAAAAAGTTAAGCAAAATAACCTAATGGTATCAATAGGTTGTGATTCTCATAGTATAATGAACCTGGCTGATTATGAAGGACCGTATGAAATGATTAAGTATTATGAACTTGATTTTAATCTAAATAAATTAATCAAATCTATTAATAACAGAAAAACCAGAGATTTAAAAAATCAATAACTTAATATTTAATTCTTTGAAGATTTTCCATATATTGTTTAAAAGCTCTTTCAAAAACAATATCCAGCATATTTAAATCACTCTTCTCATCAGGTTTAGATAAAACTTCTTTTAATTTCTTTTTAGCACAATCAAAGATTTCTTTTGTCGCAATTAATCGTTCTTGACAAGAAAAGTTAGAGGTTTCAGAAATGTTTTTATTATTATAAATTTGCCAATCTTGCAATGCAGAATATATAATTCCTCTAATTGCAATTTTTGGAGCATCTATAAGCCCGCATAAACGTTTAGAAATATTACTAATAAAATTTAATTGATCTGGATGCAATTTAACTTTTACATAATCAAATTCGATGGTTCTAATTGCATCTTGATTGAAATTAATAACATAAGTCATCTTATACCCAACCAAAACCTTTTATTAATATTTCAATAATTTTACTTATAAACTTTTAGATTTATGACAATCCAACCTTTCTCTTAATTTTTAGCTATTTAAATACAATGTTAATTATAAGATTTTTTAGAACTTTATGAATTTAGAAAAAATCTTTTTTTTACCAAACTAGCTAAAATTTTCTTTTAAGTGATATAATTACTCTTTGTTTTAACCAGGAAATGTAGTTTATAATTATTAGTCTATTACTTTTCTTAAATATGCCATTAATCTATAAATACATAAAAGAAGCGAAAAGAATGGATTTAAGTTAAGTAAAATAACAATAGTTTTTTATTTTCAAATCTTTTTTTAATTAGTATGGATTTAGAAGAAAAAATCAATCTAGTTGCTAAATGGATATTTGAATCCCATAATTTGGTTGTATTTACAGGAGCAGGAGTATCAACTCATTCCGGTTTACCCGATTATAGAGGTCCTGATGGTGTATGGACTAGACGGGATAAGGGATTACCTCCACCAAAATCTCCACCATGGGACCAAGTAAAACCTAATTTGGCACATTATGCCATTGTAGATCTTTTTAAGTTGGGTAAACTAGATTATTTGATTTCCCAAAATGTTGATGGGTTACATGCTAAATCAGGAATCCCATTTGAAAAACTAGCAGAATTACACGGGAATATGTATTTTATGAAATGCTTTGAATGTAATAAAAAAATGACTTTTGAAGAAGCTAATTGGGATACAACAAAGTGGGGAAAAGGTTATAGAACAGATCATATTCGTAAAAATCAACCATCATGTCCCCATTGTGGAGGAAGAATTATCTCTAGTATTGTAAATTTTGGAGATCCTTTACCATATGATGAGTTGGAAGAGTCCATTAGACGGAGTGAAAAAGCAGATGTTTTTTTTGTAATTGGATCCTCTTTAGTGGTTACTCCTGCCGCTAATATGCCAGGAATCGCAAAGCAAAATGGTGCTAAACTAATTATTCTAAATCAGGGGGAAACTCCTTATGACTCTGCCGCAGATGTAAGATTTTTTGACGACATCGCCGAAGTCTTACCCCCTATAGTAGAAAAGGTAAAAAAATTAATGAATTAATATAACAAAGAATACGAAAAACCTAATGTATTCTATTTTAATACAGCATAAATATCCTTATTTTTCTCAAATTCTTTATAAACTTTTTTCCCCTCCTTATTTGATAGAGAAAGGGAGATACTACTATTACGACTTAAAGAACCTGTAAAAATTTCCTGTCCTTCTGAATAAACAATAATATTTTTACTTTGGTAAAATGGCTCTGCTTTAAGAATAACTTTTTGTTTTGTAACTTCAATATATAGTTCGATCCTTTCATTTTTTCTTTTTTGAAATGGTGAGCTACCTCTATAATCTCCTCTCGATTTTGATTTTTTAATCGGATTTATTGGATTTATAACAATATCTTGACCAAAGGAATACATTTCATAAGCTAATTGGTCTGTTTTAAAATCTCTTACTTCTACTACCGGTCTTGCTAAGTCTTTATCACGAAACCCATGAGGAACTTTAACAGTCATTTTTAAAACCAAAACATTAGAAACATCACCACCCTCAATGAAAATTATGGTATCTATAATGGAGGGAAGCATTCCTAGTTCAATACGACCAATGAATCTTTGAACGGCGTCAATAGCTGAAGATGAATGAACCACTCCTACCATCCCTACTCCCGATAGGCGAAAATCTGAATAAATTTCAAAATCTTTAGTTGTCCTCACTTCGTCAAATATAGTGAAATCAGGTCTTACTAGAAGTAAAATATCTGCTGAATTTTCTAAACTACCTTCTAATTTGGTATATTGAGTAATTTCTGGTCTAACTTGTAAGTCTCTTACGCTTTCTAAGGTTTTTACTACTTTATTTTGTTCTAAATAGAAGTTTGCCAATGCTGCTGAGAATGTAGATTTTCCTGCTCCCGGAGGGCCTGATACTAAAATACCTTCAGCTTTCTTCAGTCTATTATGTAATTGTGCATCAATTGAATAATCTTTTAAAGTTAAATTAACAAGTGGTCTAACTGCAGTGATCTCAACATCATTAGAGAAAGGAGGGCGAGTAATTACTATTCTGAATTCACGTAATTGGGCAACAACAGCACCATATTTCTCAATTTCAACAAAAGAATGCTCATCTTCTCTTACAAGCTCAATAATTTCAATTGCAATTTCTTCCATCATTTTAGCAGTAATTGCGTCATCTCCAATTTTCTCTAAATACCATTTTCCCGGACTTCCTTTTTTCGCATAGGGAGGTAAACTTCTTTTAAGATGAATGCTCATCGTATTCTCATCAAAAAAATCCAATAATTTTAAACTTAGTGGAGCAATCTCTCTAGGAGCTGCTTTTTCTTTTACATATAATACTTCCAACCCCTCAAAAATACCTACATCTCCTTGAATTCGATCAGCAGTAATTAAAACTGCCTGATTTTTTCCTGCAATATCTCTTATTAGAGCATCAAGTTCCCCTCCTGGTGCCATCTTTATTTCTTCTCTTGTCGGCCGTTTTCCGACAATATGTAAGGTAATTTTTTTTTCATTATGCAGGTTTCGAAGTTCTTTTAATACATTTAAACCTAAAAATCCTATTTCTTTTTGAATGTTAGTCCTATATTCTACTTCTGCCACAACGATATTTGATATAAAAATTTCAGGATTTTCTCCTAATTCTCCATCTTCGATTAATTCTAAGATACGGCCATTAAAGATTATGGAAGTATCACAGGCGAATTTATCGGGCATATTCTTCCTCATTAACTTCTATATTATTTATTATTTGAAATTTGTTTACGCTATAATAGATGGGTTTGCTTAGCCGATCTACTGTTGCTATTATTAGATCTTTTCGAGAACTTAAGGCAACTCGCGACATTTTGTCCAGATCTTTTAATTCGATTGGATTACCTTCAAATACAGGATATATTAAAAATTTTGCAGAATCTTTTTCAAAATCTGCCCCTCGTTTATAAACACGAAAATCAATTCCCTCACCATACCCAGTTCGAACGATGTACCCTCTTTTACGTAAATCCATATAAATTATGTATTTCTTCCATAATCTCTCATCAAAATTAGTAAAATGTG
>Ga0209427_10003107_pt1 | contig 19539 bp, 21 predicted proteins | sample DeeMarSWOR136_30_FD_187465 | JGI IMG/M metagenome (GOLD analysis project Ga0209427, IMG submission 187465) | Marine sediment microbial communities from White Oak River estuary, North Carolina - WOR-1-36_30 (SPAdes) (version 2) | ecosystem: Environmental > Aquatic > Marine > Intertidal zone >...
TGCATTAAATGGAACAACTACACATACATCAGCAAGGTCTTTCATTGCTCCGCCATCGAACCCTGCAAATCCTATTGTTTTACCACCATTCTTTTTCACGTAGTCCATTGCCTTCAATAGATTTTGTGACCAAGCACCTGCTTTGTCACGACCTGAACCACCATGTACACTAAGACAAATTAAAACATCTCCTTTTTCAAACAAGTTTTTGAGTTGTTCAATGTATAAATTATCCCATCCTTCATCGTTAATTAGAGCGGTCATAAGGGGAACATTGTCATTTAGACAATGAGCTTTGAATCTTTTTTTACCTTCGACAGTTGTTACTTTAAACAAGTCGCACATAAAATGATTAGCAGTCCCAGCAGAACCACCATTACCACATAAAAACACTTTATTTCCATTCTTCCAAGCATCGAACAATAACTCGATTGCCTTATCAATATCTTCTCTAGAGATATTATCGCATATCTCTTTTATCTCCTTGAAGTATTGTTCAATTTGTTTTTCATTTTTCATAATATCATCTTCAGATATTTTTCATGTTAAGTATTATTTTCGATCCTTCAAAATCAAAATTAAATCGCATCTTTTTAAGTCCTTTTTGTGACATCGTCTTGATAAACGCTGTTTTCTCATTATTGTTTCCATTATGGTAGAACATGAAGAATCCTCCTCCACCAGCTCCCATTATTTTTCCACCTAGTGCGCCGTTTTTCTTTGCAAGGTTGTAACAATCATCAATAAACTCATTTGATATACCTTTTGACAATCGCTTCTTAATATTCCAATGCACATCAAGAAATTCTCCTAGCTTGTCTATCTCTCCTTGTTCCAATGCTGTTTTTGTTTCTAATCCGATTCTTTTGATTTCATGCAGAGTGTCTATTGTAGATCCCTCATCTTCTTTACTTTTTTCATCTTGCACTCTAAGTATATCAGAAGCAGATCTGGCGATTCCTGTGTAAAATAGCATAATGTTATTATTCAATTCATCCCGAGCTTCTTCGCTCATTTTTACAGGTTCAACAGTTACTGCCCCATCCTTTGCAAATTGAAGAGAAGTGATTCCACCAAAGGCAGCAATATATTGATCCTGTTTACCAATGGGTTCTTTCAAAATCTCAATTTCAATTTTACAGGCTTCTTCAGCTAATTGCTCTTGAGACACAAACTCTCTTTTGTAGGTATGAAGTGCATTGAGAACTGCAACTGTAAAACTCCCTGAGGTTCCAAGACCAGAGCTACTTGGCATGTCAGAAAGAGAAGTTAGTTCTATTCCTTTTTTAATATTGAGAAGTCTTAATCCTTCACGGAAAATATTATGTTTAATTTCATCAACATTTTTTACTTGCTCTGCTTTAGAATAATTAAGCTTTATATCATCATCAAACCTAGTGTGAGCCGTTACAAGAGTATATTTATCAATAGCAGCTGCAATAAGTGCACCACCATATTTTGAATAATAGGAGGGCAGATCAGTACCGCCGCCACCAAGTGTGATTCTTACAGGTGAACGTGAGATTATCATACCTTTACTCCCTATAAGTTATCAAGTATTTCTCTAATAGCTTTTCTCACAGCCTCATCTGAAGTATATTTTGCTTTCCATCCAAGTTTATTTATCTTACTAGGATCAAGCTGGAAACGAGGAACATCCCCTGGCCAACCTCTCTTGCCGCCAGTGTATTTAAACTCAACGTCTTTAAGCCCCATTTCTTCTACAACCATCTCAGCTATTTTAGTAACAGTCGTGTTGCTATCACATCCTAGATTAAACAAATTAATCTGATCGTTAGAATGTTCAAATCCGTGAAGCATTCCATCAACAACGTCGCAAACATGAAGATATGGCTTTTGTTGTTTCCCGTCACCAAGTATCTCTAATTCTTTTAGATTTTTCCTAAGTTTATCAATAAAATCAACAATAACTCCATGTGTGCCTCGAATTCCAACAACATTTGCAAATCTATAAATCCAAGCCTGAAACCCGAATGTTCCACAAAAAGCACTTATTAATCCCTCAGCGGCAAGTTTCCCTGCACCATAAAGTGATATCGGGAGTGTTGGACCATAATTCTCTGGAAGAGGTATGGGTGGTGTCTCTGCATATACCACACTACTAGATGAAAAAACGATTTTTTTGATATTATTAATCCTCATAGCCTCTAGAATATTATAGGTTACAATTGCTCCTTGTTCCAGATCCATTCTTGTTTGTTTCTCTCCTAGTCTAACAAATGGATTTGCTGCAATGTGGAAGATAGCATCATGGTCTTTTATCTCTTTTTTTAATCGCGTTAGATCCAATAAATCAGCTTCAATAAATGTAAATTTATCATTTTTCATATGCTGTTCCAAGAATTGTTTTTTGCCAGAAGTTAAATTATCATATGCAGTAACAACATCTCCTTTGCTGATAAGTTTGTCCACAAGATGACTCCCTATGAATCCTGCACCGCCAGTTACAAAAGCTTTCATTATTGTCACTACCTGAGTCGGCTTATATTACCTTTATTTAAGTATTTTTTCATAATAATTTTTGTATAACAAAAATGTTAAAACAATTTGATTTATTCTTAGAATGATAACTAAATGGTTCAGGAAATATTTTGGATAACACCTGGTATAATTTTCTTTATTGTAGGAATTATCATAATCTTTTGGGGATTTTATAATTTTTCAAAAGGTAGTATTAAACCTGATCTATTTAACAGAAAAATAATTGTGACAAAAAAGAATGACCCAAAAAAGTTCAATCATTTTTTAATTGAAAAGATTGGTTTTGGAACAGTTTTTACCATATTAGGTATATTACTGGTTATCTTAGGATTCCCTAATATTAATTAAGTATGCAATTTTTTTATTAGTTTATTTAAAACTATCTATCTCAGCAAAACATTTTATAGCAAACTAAACATACCCTCTAATTGAGTAATTGGAGGGGTAAAATTTCCCAAATACATCGAGAAGGGCTGATGTTTAACTGGATTACCAAAGACTATGAGATAGTTGTTGGTTTTAAACGCGTATATCGTGGTAAATGTAGTATATGTGGTAAGAGAATACCTTCAGGTAATACTATTTGTAATGAATGTTTTGAAAAAGAGAAAAAAATAAGTAAAAAATAAGATTAAAGAAATTAGATTTGTAACATCCTTATTTCAGTTTAAACGTAAAATTAAGAAGTTTATTCTTCTTTCTTTATGTTTACTGCTTTTGGACCTTTATCTGTGTCCTCTATTTCGTATTCTATTTTGTCTCCCTCTTTGAGGAAGAGTCCTTGAGGTATAGATGTCCTGTGAATAAAGACATCTTTTCCGTCTTCACCTTCTATAAATCCATATCCTTTTCTTGGGTTGTACCATTTTACTTTTCCATTCATTTTATTCCTCCATAGACTTTGGAGCCTTTCTTTTAGCAAAAGAACAAAAACAAAAAATTTAGACTTTTGTTTTTCTTATTTTGCAATTATGTGCATTAACCTTTGTTTTATATATGTTTCTATTGCAAATTTCAGATAATCTGTACTTCTATTAAATTTAAATAAGATGAAGAGATAATGGAGGCAATGCTAGATCAACAGATCCTCTATGAAATATTCTGGATATTTGTTTTAGCAGCTTATGCTTTTTCAGTTTTTTTTCTAACTAAAAGACTTTATGATTATATGCTCAAGAAGCATTTTAAGGAAAGCATTGTAATTTACTATAACCGAAAATTGATTCATATATTTGCAGGTGGAGTGATAGTTCTCATTGTTCCTTTTGTATTTTCAAGTCCTTGGTTTCCCTTGTTTTCTGCTGTATTGATGACAATAATTACTTACTTTGCTCATAAAAGAGGGAATACATTTTATTGGTTTCAAACTGAGGATAACATAAATGATGTTAGCTTTTGTTTTATGTGGGGGATTGCAATTTTTATTTTATGGTGCATATTCGGCAATCCCTGGATTGCAATTATTCCCCCTGCATTCATTGCATTTGGAGATGGTATAACAGGTATTGTTAGAAATCTTGCCTTTAAAGAAAGAAGGAAGCATCCTATCGGAAATATTTACATGCTAGGTGTTTGTATCCCTATTGGTTATTATTTTGCCAGTGCAGGTAATCCTTCTATTCCTATCTGGGGTATAATTGCTGCAATTTTCGCTTCGCTTTTTGAGAGATATGAATTTGGAATAATTGATGATAACATTTTAGTGGCAGGCAGTGCAACAATTATTCTTTATATCGGCGGCATTTTAGGTCCAATTGGTTAAATTTTACTGAGAGGCTACACTTGGACAAAAAGTTAGTAATTAGTAAATCTCAGTAAAATATCGTTAAATGACGATGCCGATTCGTAAGTATAATATACTACATAACAATATAAATAATATAGAGAAGTGATGAAATAAGGGGGTAGAAAAATGAAAAAGGTATTTATTGCATGTTTTTTCGCAATATTGATGCTGATGGTTCCTTTTACAGCTGTTTCTCAGACTGCTGAAATTTCTGACATAAAAAATGTATCTAATGATAACAATGTAAATACGCTTAATATTACAGGTATAAAGTTTTATATAACAAATGCGGACTATAATCAAATAATTGGTTATATAGAAGATTATATCCCAGAGGAACGTAAAGAAGAAGCTTATGATATTGTAGATTACATCATTACTCCTCATGCGTTTTATGGCTATGAAGTTGATATGACAAAACTCGGGGAAAAATGGGTTGAATATGGTTTTCATTCAATTGATCCAGATATTATTGCAAATGCTGATACCTTAGAAATTTTGGAAGCTTTACTAAGGGCAGAATGGGTTTTTGATGTTCTTGGTGAATTTGTTAATTTTATAACTGGTATTACACCAATTAGAAATAGACTCGGATGGTTCCGCCGAGTTCTTAATGATATGTATTATTTTTGTAAAGAAGCAGCTTATATTGTAATTGATATTTCTGTAGACACTCTTCAGCAACTTAAAGCATTAGCAAATGTTGTTAATTTTGTAATGTCAGTTCCTGAAACTCTATATCTAGCACTTGATGATTTAGTTAAAGGTAATGGCCAAGCATTTAAGAATAAAATTGCAGGATTAATAAGTGATTTCGCCGAGGTTATAATTGGAATAATACCCTATGCAATAGGTTTGTTAAGTGCTTTTGAAAGAATTTTTAATTTTCTTGATGTTCTACTAACCTTTATAGTGGACATGGGAACCGAGACACCATGGAATAATGAAATACACGTACAGGGAAGGATAATTAAAAATTTCCCAGGAAGTGTAAATGTTACCTGCAGGGGACATAGAGAGGAAAATGTAATAGGAACATTTGATTTTTATGTTGATCCTAATCCAGATGAGACTTCTTTACCTCAAAATGAATATTATGGTATACATGACTGTACAATAACTGTTGAACAAGATGGAGTAAAATTAAAAGAGTCAACCCCAATCCTATCTTATGTATTTTCAGATGGAAGTATCTTTTGGCCCTTTATTATAATCAAGAGCAGATCTAGGTCCACAGGTTTTAACACTTATCTTATGGAAAAGTTTAACAACTTTTTAACATGGATGCAACATATTTTCCCAAATTTTTTCAGACTAATCAACGGAATCAATACTCTATCGATATAGATAATATAACTAAGATAAAGCAATATCTAGCAATTAGAACTAATAGAAATTTTCTTTGGATTAATGGTTATATTATTTTTTAGGAATTCCTATCCATCTTGGTGTTCTTTTCATGTATTCTTTATATGCCTTTCCGTAATGTCCTAAAGTTATTGCTTCTTCAAAAGGGGACAAATAAGTCGTGATCAAGATAAACAGCACTGTTATCACTATATAAACCCAAGAAATACAAGCAATAGCTATACCAAAATAGAGCAAAAACCAACCTATAAACATAGGATTTCTTGAATAACGATAAATGCCTTTAGTAACAGGTTTATTCATTGGAGTAGTGGCAAAATTTATCATTGCTATAGCAATTAAAACCATTCCTACTAAGTAAACAACTAATCCTATAGGGAACCAAATTGTTCCGAGTTTTAATGGCATAAAGATACTATAAATAAAGGACCCAAACATAAGTATAACCAATAGACTTGAAAGAATTTTAAGCTTCCTTTCTGAAGGTGGGGCAGTTTCAGGCATCCTTTTAGAAAATAGAAATTTGACACCACCAATCCAAAACACGATTAATGGGATTATTAAAATCCATGCATTCCATAAACCTAACTCAAAATCTGGTATAAATGACATATTTTTCTCCGCCTAAATCCAGTAATAAAAACAAGTATTAGTTTAAATAAGTTACAACTAGAAACTCGTTAGGAATGACTAATTTTAGTAAAAGATTTTTTTAGTTTTAATATCCACCTATCCTAAGAGTAGGATCCCCAAAAAGTTGCCATTGCTGTGCCATTTTTGTATCCATTTCGTCATAATTTCCTAAAAATGTATTTAGATAATGAGTTATTGCTTCTTGATGTAGTTGACCCAAAATTTCGATATTTTCTTGTGAATATAGTTCAAAAAATTTGAGTTCAAGCCAACCATCATATGCTTCTAGATAATCGTTTATATTATCATAATCTGAATCATCCATAGCATGGGTACCAAGACCTGTGTTTGCAATAGTTGCTATACTTCCTCCTCCTCTTTTACTTGTCAATTTCCAGGCCCAACAACTGGTTACTAATCCATTGGCTAAGGTATTGATCCAAAACTTGAAAAGCAAGTATCTTAGGCCGTTATTTTTAATCCCATTTTTGATACTCTTAATTAAGGATACATCAAACTGCCCGTTGTTACATCCTCCAACAACTGTTACTGGTAATTTGTATTTGTTTCTAAGTAGATTCATATGTTTGTTTCTGTAAAAACCAGTCCATTTTGTCGCGTCAGGTGGATAAAGAATTCCCCACAGTGTTGTCCCACCATGGCCGCTAAAATATGCAAAACCCGAACCTTTGTTTAATGCTTGGTTTATGGTAAAAAAATTTATTTTTTGTTTGGAAGCATAAATTTTTACAGGTGTAAAATCAGACATTAATTCTGCTGCAGCATCCATTATTAGTTCTCCTTCAGTTGCATGCCCCTTATCCTTCCAATGATCACCAGATATTAGAATTATTTTTTCAAACCAATTTTGTTTTCCACCTTTTTCGTAATTTATGATTTTATCAACGACTATTTTTACTTCCCATATATTCCTACATGCTAAACGTCCAAGTTTAACATCTGGATAAAGATCCATTTTGTCTATGGTTTTTCCATCATATTCAGCAAAAATATCATTTTGATTTGTATCCCAGCTAGAAAAGTTTCCTTCTGAATCGTAAATATCAGCATAATATAGATCACTTATAAATTCTGGTTCGGGGATTTCTTGTGTACCCTCTCTTATTAGGACATGGCTGTATCGAGCTGGAAGATTCCATCTGAGCCATTGACCATCACGTCCCCCAACAAGTAACACTGAGTCTATTCCCAGCTCTTCTATTGATTTCTTAATGTAATATTTGATTTGTTCAGGTTTATCTCGTCCCTTTTTTAATTTATAGATTTCTTCAACTGTAGTTAGTTTGGTTTTGACATTTTGTTTTTCCTTATGATTAACAAGAGGTTGTAAATCTTTAGTAAACTTCTGTGGTGAAATAATCAACAAATCATATCGATTGCTGTCCTCTAGAAGGGGTTCTTCTGGTTCCTTATACAAAACTTTTACCTTTACTTTATCGATAAAATGGATTTCATCATCCCAAGGATAATATATCACAGGATTCACTCTTATGTTTAGAAAAGTTTTATGCTCATTTTTTAAAAGACCGCCACCAGTATGATATGATACAAATTCAGAGGGATAACTTTCAGAGCTCTTATATATACTATCATCCTCTTTAGTTGAAGTTGAACAGGATGCATAGGAAATTTTCCTAGAAAGAGATATGTTTTTAGGTGTTGAGTATTCATATTCCAATTCTAAGATTTCAGTTCCAAAAGGTAGTACTATTGTGGTTAGATTGACTGGTAGTACAGGTCTTCCATCTCCCATACTTTGAAAATCTGCTTCTTTAATCTCAATAGTATATAAGCCATCGTTTTCATTAATTTCTGGTTCTGAAAAATTGAACGTTTTTGTTAAACATTTTACTCCAGTTGGCAAAATAGGTGTTTCCTCGGGTTTTTCTTCTTTATCTCTTTTTTTATAAACCGTTACAGCAGCAAAAGATGCTATAAGTAATATAATAACTATAAAAAAAGCCCCAATTATCTTACTAGTCGCCTCTTTCATCTTGCATCACTTTAATCCAATAACCCTATTATAATAAAATATATATTATATATAAATTTTGATTATCTCTAAATAAATAGCTATTAAATCAAGAATCTGCTAGGTGTTGGAACAATATCTAGTAGATTTTACTCTAATTATGAAGCATTGATTAAAATCTGCCAGGTATGATAATTATCACAAAACTTTTATATTAGAATTGTTAATGCATAATAATTATTATATACACAAAATTGAGGTAAAAACATGAAGAAAATATTGATCGTTTTGATAGTAAGCATGTTCATAATCAGCATGCTGCCAGGCATAATTGGAGAAAATGAAACAGTTGAATACACATTGAAAGCAAAAAAATACAAAGAAGATCGTAAAATAATCCCACTTTATACTGAACATGGTTTAAAGAAAGTCCCCAACTCAAGAGGTAAACCTGGGGTTTATGTGATTATTACTAGCCCCGATGATGGTGAAACAGTTAGTGGTAGTGTCACCATAACTATTGATTCCAATGATAATCCAACAATTAAGATTGATGGATCTGCAGTTGGAACTGGTTTGGAATATGTTTGGGATACAACAAGTTATTCAGATGGATCTCATACAGTTACAGCCTCTGCAAAAGGAAATACTGATACCGTTGTTGTAACTGTAAATAATGGCGGAGGAAACACACCTCCAGTTGTAACAATTACAAGTCCAAGTAATGGAGCAACTGTATCTGGTACTGTTACAATTACTGTGGATGCAACCGATGCAGAAGATGGGACATTAACTGCTGATATCTATATCGATGGTTCCTTTATTATATCTGGAAATTCCTATAGTTGGGATACCACAAGCTATTCAGATGGTAGTCATACTATTTATGCAGAAGCTACAGATAGTGGAGATTTAACAGATTCTGATAGTATTACTGTAACAGTTGATAATGGCGGTAGCCCAGTTGATAAATATGCATTGGTTATAGGAATTTCTGATTATGAAGGAGAAGTTAATGATTTAGAATATTGTGATGATGATGCAGTGGACTGGAAGAATTTCCTACAGGGAGAGGGATACACAGTTACAATATTAAAAGATAGTCAGGCTACAAAAGATGGTATTGTTGCTGCAGTTGATAATTTATTAGCTGATGAAGATGGCAACGACTACGTTGTCTTAACTTACTCAGGTCATGGAGCAAAATATCAGGGATATGGCTCATGTATTATTTCACATGATTTATGGTATATTACTCATGGTTGGTTTGAGGCAAAATTCGATAATGCAGATAGCCAGCATATATACTTTGCTTTTGATGCCTGTGTGATAGGTGACTTCAAAGGCCTTATAGACAATAACAGAGTAGGCGCTTTTGCAAGCAACAGAAGACTTGCTTATGACGGCGAGGAATACATGCAAAACGGCGTCTTTACATATTATCAGATGATTGGTTGGGATGTTCAAAACTATGACAATTTTGAAGATGATGGTTCATATGCAGTTCAGAATATGAAGGCATGGGCGAGAAACTATGGAATAAGAGTAGATCCATTTGTACAAGATATGTATGCTGGACCAATGATGCCATAATAAAAAATCCCATCTCTCTTTTTTAATTTTAATTATCTACAAAAACTTGCGGGGTATGACAATTTAACCTAATAAATAACAGCTGATTTGTTTCTTTAGCAAATCTTAAATGATGCAGCTATTTAACCAATACTATGGATGAGAAAGTTGATGAATATATAAAAAAACAAAAATCCCCGCAAAAGGAAATTTGTCAGAGATTGAGAAAGATTATTCTAGAAACATATCCTGAAATCAATGAAGAAATGAGGGTAGGGGTTCCTTGCTATGGTCATACAAAAGAAGATATTTGTGGAAAATACTACATCGCTGCACTTAAGGACCATGTTAATTTAGGTTTTTCATTAAAGGGATTATCGAAAGAGGAGCAAGGATTATTTGAAGGCAGTGGAAAAACAATGAAGCATATTAAGGTTTATTCTTTAAAAGAAATGGATGAAAAAAAGATTATTAAACTAATTAAATTGGTAAAAGAAAAATAAAATCTATCTCTTCTTTATTTTTAAAATAACTAATTGTTAGAATGATTGGATATCGGAAGTAATACCTAGCAATTAATCAATTAAACAGGTCTAAGTGTACCTGCAAATACTTGCCATGCTAGAGCGGATTTTGCAACTAAACTTAGAATGATATAGACTTTTTCTCCATATAAATAGTCCCTCCATTTTCCAATTTTTTTGTATTGAAGGAACATGTTTACTGCAAACAGGTTAAAGAATATTGCAATTGTAATAAAGATCCATATTACAAAATCTGGAACTGATTCGCCTGACGTTGATATTCCGCCTAGTAAAGAAATGAATATTACTATCCATGGAACTATTCCTGCGATACATCCAATTGTATATGATGTCCAATTTGTTTTTTCTGTTTTTTGGTTATGTAGTTCCATCATAAGCCCCATGAGATTCATAACTGCAGCTAATGTAAATAATGCAAGAAGTGTTCCAAAATCATAAATTGTTGTAAGCATAGCAATGATCACTATCATTAAAGATGCGCTAATGGAATATTCATACCATCTATAGGGATTCATGCCTTTTTTTAGATGTTTAACGTATCTTTTGTAGAGAATTGTTCCAATAAGAAGATGTGCTGATGCTGAGATCAATAGAAATAATGCTATTAATGGAGCGATTTGTATCTCAAATAATGTTTCGGATGCCGGTGTTATTGCCATTGTGTTTGTATCAAAAAAAGGATATGAACGGGTTACAGGCAATGAAAAATTATTGCTCAGATATATAATCATAAAAACTTGTGAAATGTGTACTACAAACATGGCTAAATTAAACCTTTTTAAAAAAATAAATTTTTTTTCTTTAGTGTCGTCCATACCAATAAAGCCCCCAAATTTAATAATTATTAGATATATAAAAACATTTTATTTAAAGTTATGGAGCAATACATAGCAGCTATTGTATTTTTGTTTTATAGAACATAATATATGATCCGTCATTGAGTTCTATAACTGATGGGTCGGCTGTTAACATGTTTATTTCGGATTCGAACCTGTTTTCTGTTTTTGTAAAGCTTGTTCCATCTGAAGATGTTGATATATCAATTCCTACGGTGTAAAGGTAATATGTATCATCTTTGAAGAAAACATCTGGGACGACTCCTCCACTATATGCAGTTCCTTCTTTGGTAAAAGTTAGACCGTCAGTTGATGTAGCTGAAATTACTTTATTTTCATCTAGGTTCCCAACGTACATCCGATATATATCGCCAACAAGTATTACATCCGGATCATACACACCTTTTTCTGAATAACAAATACCTTCTTGAACAAAGCTTATTCCATCAGAAGAAATAGCTGAATAAATCTTGTTTTGTGTCTCAGGATCAGTTGAGAATCTTCCTTCGTTTATATCAAAATAATATAATCTAATTCTACCATCATCTAAAAGGAGAGGTGCAGGGTCAACTGGGACTTTATCACCAACTCCATCAATTGTTATAAATTGTTTTTCAGACCAAGTTTGGGCATTGTCATTTGATGTAATTAATCCAATTTGTTCTGCGATACCGTCAACTGACACGTCAACAAAATAAACGTAGATTACTCCCTCCTTGTAGATAGCACCTGGAACTGATGCATGAATTGCGAGGATCTCTTGAGTATCTGTCCAAGTTAAAAGATCATTGCTAGTTGCGTATGATACCTGGTCATTGTATGGTCCTTCGCTCATTGTTGACCAGTTATATTGATTTTCGTCTTTTTGTCCATCAATGCCGTTATCTTCATTGTCTGTACATCCGCTTAAAATCGTAGTAATCATCAATAAAATCATGAGCAAGGCCAATATTTTTTTCATTATCCCATCTCTCCTATTTTATATGCAAAAGAAATTTAATATATAAAAGTATGGAGCAATATCTAGCAAGGTTCGAATCATGAGGCTAATCAGATTAAAATCTGCTAGGTATGATTGTTATTCTTTAAACTCATATTCTTTTACAAATATTTTAACTCCACCAGCTTCACCTGAGTCATATGCAACATATATCTTATTTCCAACTAATGCTAAATGTGGTCTACCCATATGACCGGTGTTAACACTTGAAGAATCGTCATTGGTAACCAATATTTCACCTAGTAAACTCCAATTTAAATCAAACACTTTTAACATTACATCAACATGTTGAAAAATTTCCTCTTCAGTTGGCTGAAATAAATCTCCTGTAATATGTTGATAACCAACATAATAAATATCATCTTCAAATATTAAACCCATAGCAAATTCTTCATTAGCATCAGCAACGGCAGAGATAGTTTTTTTATCAATAAAAACTCCAGCTTCACTATATCTTGCCACTATAAGGCTTGAATCATCCCAACGCTTATCACCACAAACAATGGTCCAAATTCCATCTTTAAGCATCATACTTGAACCAGGTACATTACCCACACCCTCCAATGTAGTCTCGTTTACTAGTTCTAGATTCTCATTGTATTTTTGAATTAATAGATCACCTGGAAGATCCAGTTTTTTCCCAGATTCTTTACCAGTGTCACCAATAGGAACTCCAAGATAAACAAAACCATCAGCATAGTAAAAAAGCATATCTCCCACCACACCAAATTCAGAGAATTGCTCAGGATATTTTGAATTCAAATCATCATAATATCTAACTGATTTAATCATATTTAATTCAGAGTCAAATTTATATAAAAAATTAGAGCCAACTAAATAGAAGGAATTATTTCCAAAAACTTTTTGATGATCTGCACCCATATCATCATCTGCTAATAAATATGTCATATCTAAATCATTAAAATTTTCATCATAAATTTTTAAGTAAATAGCTCCTTGACCAATTTCATATGAAACATAAAACTGATTATAAGTAAAGATAATACCAGGATAAAAGCCATCAGCAACCTCAATTTTTCTTACTAAATCTAAGCTAAGCGATAGTTCATCTGTTGTTTGATCTGATGTTCCACTATCACTTTCTTGATTGATACAACCACTTAAACCAACAACTAACAACAGAACAGTTATTCCATATATTTTGAGTTGCTTTTTCATATCCCATCTCTTCGCACAAAGAATGATCATAGAATATAATAAACAATCGTTTTGACTTTAATCATTAAAAATAACATTTTGACATATTTACACAAAACCTTTATAAATGATGAAAATAAAAGTATAATCTATAAGAGAATATTTGATGTTAGGAGGAGGATGTGATAAAGGATGTTTAGGTGGATGAGTGATAGAGGAAAAGATGCTTGGCAATTCCTTTTTTGGTTCTTTCTTTTTGTTTATATTCCTGTAATACCTACCTATTACATAATGTCTTTAAGGGGATTACTAGGTTTATCTGCTTTAGTTTATGCAGCATTATCTTGGTCTGTGATTTATATAATGTACACTAAGTTTGAAAAATATAAAAATATGAAAAAATCCATTAGTAATTAAGGATAAAATACTAAAATTCCTACTATTTTCTTATTCATTTCCCCCAAAATAGATTAATCCAGGAATTGATAATATATAAAATTTATTTATGATAAAAACCTGCTAGGTATGAAATAAATATACTACGGACCTGGCGGATTAGGTCTAATCTACAGGAGAAACACTGCATATAATGAGGTGTTTTTTACGTTTGCCTATTACTATCTGTTGGAGGCGGCACTTAGTAATTTTTAGTTTAATCGCTGTATCCTAATAGAGGCTTTGAACCTCTTCCTCAAGATCAGCAATTTCATCCAGAGTTAAAATAATATCAGTAGTTTGGGGCATAGTTCGATAGAGCTCAGAAATTTCCTCATAAACAGAAGCTGCTTCAGTGTCTTGGGTCTTCTCTAAAAAAGCTGCAAATTCCATACGAGCCGTTGTCAGTTCTGCTAGATACGTAGGATTGCCAAGAGAAGGTGAACCCGAGGCATAGGATCGAATTTGGGATGCTGCAGTTTCAGAAATCTCTTTATTCCAATCCTTAATTTCAGCAGTAGTTTTCCTAATACCGCGGTCTTTGATATAAATCATCCAATATGGTCCATTGTTGGCTCCCCAAGTGGTATAGGCCGCGTTTTCCCATGCTTGAAGAAAACTTCCTATGCTTACAGGCATATCCGCTCCTTCTTCAACAGTATATCCAGACATATCATTGAGATAAATGCAATTTGAGATGGTGTCGTATCCAGTTACCACCATAAAGTGACTTGAATGTAAGTTATCATTCATCGCCCACTTAAAAGTGACACTGGCAAGATCATCTCTTATATAATGTGTATTAAGATGCACCATGACTGGAATGCCCGAAGCAATAGTATTTGCTAGATTGTTGAATGCTTCACTTTGATTGGTAAATGTGGTAGTCTCTATTTCTTCGCTTTCAAAATTAGATCCTACTGTACCACCATCCAGTATCCCAAGGGCAAGCTCATAACCTAGGTTATCTGCTGCATTTATAATGCCACCTAATCCGTAGCCGATTCCCATCCCCTCGGGGCCAAAGTTAATAGTAGTTCCAATCCCGCTATAAGCAATTACATCAGAAAAGTTCAGACCTGAGTCATCATACATGGCAAGCATAGCAAATGAAGCAAGATAACAGAGTCCGCCATTAAATGAGTCTTCCCAATGGTTCTCATCCTCATAATATTTAGGCATAACAATTGTGGTACAAATCACGGGTACTGAAAGCTTATAGCTTTCAGGTGCATTATTTAGTTCTGGTATGTCCTCCTCCTGAGGTTCAACAACCTTAAAAGTTGTAGAAAGATCCCCCACGTTTACGGTGTAAGTTTTAATCTGGTTTTTCACCACAGTAAATGGAACTGTTTCACTCTCGTCGGGATCTAGACTAATTGTTTCACTATCCTCAACTATGCCATCAATCACTAGATCTATTTCGAATGTTCCTTGTGCATCATTATCATTTCCAACTTTTACCCAGATGACAACTGCATTTCCAGCTTCAACCTCAGGGGAAGAAACTACTAACTCAGAAATCTCAAACTCCTCGTCATACAAATCATCATCGTCTAAGTCATCATCGTCAACAATGTCCTCACAACCACACAACAAAACAGTCAACAAAAGGATAAACAATACAAATCTTAGCAAACCTCTTTTCATCCCAGTCTCCTCACACAGAGAATTAATCGTGTACTATATAAACAATAGCTCTAAGCTAATCATAAAAAATAGTTCAGAAGGAGAAAAAGTTTACGAGCCTGGCGGGTTAGGCCTGTTTTACAGGAGAAATACTGTATTTACAATGTCTATTTTTCATCTGTCTGCAGCTATCTGTTGAAATTATTACATAACAATTTCAATATCTAGTTTATTTGCCAACTCCTTATAACGATTTCTAATAGTTACCTCTGTCACACCTGCAACATCTGCAACTTCTCTTTGTGTCCTTCTCTCACCACAAATAACCGATGCAATATACAAAGCAGCGGATGCAAGACCCGTAGGCCCTCGTCCACTAGTAAGCTCTTCTCTTGCTGCCTGTTTTAATATCTCTGAAGTTTTTACTTGGACATCATTACTAAGTTTTAACTCACTGCAGAAACGAGAGATATAATCCTGAGGAGTTGTAGGGAGTAATTTTAGTTGGAGTTTATGTGAAATATTCCTATAATTCCTCCCAATTTCTTTCTTTTTCATTTGTGCTACATTGCTTATTTCTTCAAGAGTCCGTGGTACATTACACTGACGACAAGCAGCATATAATACTGCAGCGGTAACACCTTCGATACTTCTTCCCCGGATCAGCTTCAGCCTTACTGCTCTTCGATAAATCATAGCAGCAGTCTCCCTCACATTTCTTGGAAGACTCAATGATGATGACATCCGATCCAGCGTAGTAAGTGCAAGTGCGAGATTTCTTTCGGTACCATCACCGATTCTAGTTCTAGTCTGCCATTTTCTTAATCTATATAACTGTGCCCTGTTTCTTGTCGGGATTGAATGCCCATAAGCATCTCTATTCTGCCAACCAATCATTGTACTAAGACCCTTGTCGTGAATGGTGTAAGTCATTGGAGCTCCAACACGAGCTCGTTTTTCTCTTTGGTCACTATCAAATGCTCTCCACTCAGGACCATGATCGATTATTTCTGCATCAATTACAAGTCCACATTTTTCACAAACAAGTTCTGCACGGGAATGATCATTTGTAAGATGTGTACTACTACATACTGGGCATTTTACTGTTTCTTCTACTGTCAGTTTATTTTTGTTTTGTTTGTTTTTTTCCTCTTCGTTTTTCAATTGGATCAAACCTATATAGAAATCAAAGGAATTTTTTTAAAAATACAATGATATATTATTACTTAATTGATATTTTTACATGCCTTTTTGACATGTTGTGAAAAAATTATTACCTTTTCTTTCTTTTTGATTCTAGAATTGCGCATCCTCTCGCGCATTTCACTTATTCTTTTTTCTGTATGTGCTTTAAAAGCATCACTCATTTTTTCAACCTCTTCTAAACATATTAAAGTCAATATTATACATGTGTACCAAATTTTATCATATGATCTTTTAGTAACTCTTCAGTTATAAATTTTCGTCCACAATAAATACATCTGCAAATTCTTGCCATATTCTCCTCTCCACTATTTTTTCTTCTTGTCGATTGATAGAGATATCTCAATTGAAGATACATTACTATTTCTGCCTTCTTCATTTGTAACGCTCTCTGTTCCAATCTTTATATCTTTTAGTTTTGCGTTTGTCATAAACCTGTTCCGAACGATTTCTGCAGTATCCACTGCTGTACTTATCGCTCTGCCTCTTGCTTTTATAATAACTTCATTTGCCCCATTATTATTGAACTGTGTTATTACTGCAAGTACGTAGCTCATCGGAGGTTTCTGTCCGACATATATAGTGTTTTCATCAGCTTTTTCTTCTTCTGTTTTTATTTTTTCTGCCATGATTTTTTTTCTCCTTTTAATTGGTTAAAATAATTTTTAGCAATCTGGTTTATTAGACCAGATTGCTTTTGAACTATGAATGTTTGCTAACCATTTCATTAGTTATTTTTTAATTTTTTAACATTTATTGCATGTGGCCCCTTATCAGAAGCTTCTACTTCGTATTCGACTGGATCTCCGTCATTTAAGTAGGTTCCCTCTGCAAGAGAGCTCCTATGAACGAATATGTCCTTGTTGTCATCACCCACTATGAATCCGAAGCCTTTTCTATCATTGAACCATTTTACAGTTCCTTTCATTTTTTTTCACCTCCTCAGACTGCTTGTATCTGGAGTGTATAAAAGAATAAAAAAAAACAAAAATCTCAAAATTTCGTAAACGAAGTTATGATAACTCTTATTTCAATTCTTCTTTCTATTATATATAGCACCCTTCTATTTTATATAGTTATCTACGAATTTTCAGTTATTTTCTTTTCTTCAATAAATATTTATTATCTTTATCAAGATCTGTAAAAAAATCTGCTACTTCTTTTAACTTATGGGATGTAGTTTTACCAAATGCTACTACCTCTACTCTGCAGCCTAAGCTTTTCGTATGTTCTAATAAATCTGAAAAATCTCCGTCTCCACTTACTAATACAATAGTATCAAGCTTTGGTGCTAACCTCATTACATCCATTGCTATACCAACATCCCAATCTCCTTTTTTTGCTCCACCATAAAAAATTTGCAGGTCCTTTGATCTTACTTCAAACCCCATCTCAGATAATGCATCATAAAATGTTCCCTCATCTTTAACATCAGCCTTTATAACATATGCTATAGCTCTAATAAGCTGTCTACCTGCAATAGCCTCTTTTAAAACTACATTGAAATTTACTTTTCCTTTATACAGCTGTTTTGCAGAGTAGTACATATTTTGTACATCTATGAAAACACCAATTCGTTGATCCTTATATCCTGATTTTGTCATGTATCTTCCTCAAAATATTCAAAACAATTAATTGTTAATAAAACCTACCAGGTGTGACATTGGAGACTTAGCGGACCTGGCGGGTTAGACCTGTTTTACAGGAGGAAAACTGTATAGAAAGAGCCTTTTTTTATGCTTGTTTGTTCTATCAGTTAGAATTCTTTTAATAACTCTAAGATTAGATTTTTTATTGTCTCCTTTTCTATTCCCATTGCTTGTTGACAAGAATCTATTAAATATTCCTCTGTTTTAATACATTTTAATACGTCGTCTCTTTCTTTTTTAGTATTAAAATGGTTTACCGCTTCTTTTAGTTGATCTATATTTTTCCTGGAATACCATTCCAAGGAATAAATATCACATAAATCCTTAATTTTCTTATTGTCTTTTGTTCTATTTGGTAGACTTTTTATCTTAGTTGCAAGTAGAATTTCTGGAGTTGGTAACCATAACAATTTTTCAAATTCTTTAAGTTCAATTCTATTTGTTTTTTCTTCAAATACATGTTTCAATAAGGATTCATCGATGGGATCTAGACCAAATGTTTTTTTGAATTTTGGATGGATTTCATCTACAATAAGATCAACATAAATTTGGAAAATATCATGTATTGGTGTTATAGCAGTTTGTTCTCTGGTTAGTTCTTTTCCTGTTTCGATTCCAATGTCTTTGTAATACCTGAAGCTTAATGGTTTGAACCCATTTTTTTCTAGTAATGTTATTGTTTTTGCAATTGGTGTTTTCTTAAGGGATTTGTCTGTAATACTTTTATCAATATGAAATCCTAAATCGATATCTTTGGAGCCCAGATATCCCATCCCTCTGTCTTCTTTGATTTTTTCATTTACTGCGAAATAGACTGCCCATCCCCCAAGAATACAAATTGGTTCATCTAGAATATTTACAACTTCTTTTAAATACCTGAATGAAATCTCGGTTTCGTAATTAGGATATAATTTCATTGTATTTTTTCCTCATTAACATTAATGCTGCTTCTTCTGCAACTCCCCCCTCTTTTAATAAGTCAACTATCAATTGGGGAATCGAAACTACTTCAAATCCTTTTTTTTGTTTAGACTTATAGAACACATGTTCATCCTCAATTATTATCTTTACATTTCCTTTACCTATAAGACCATTTTTTGTGAAAAGTTTATGCCATTTTTCTATTTCTTTTTCTCTAATATATAAATCAATACGTGAAGGAAATAAATAATTTTGAGTGAGTGTTTCTGCTTGATAGGTTGTAAGTGCATATTTAAGATTTGTTTTTTC
>Ga0209427_10003111_pt1 | contig 19531 bp, 16 predicted proteins | sample DeeMarSWOR136_30_FD_187465 | JGI IMG/M metagenome (GOLD analysis project Ga0209427, IMG submission 187465) | Marine sediment microbial communities from White Oak River estuary, North Carolina - WOR-1-36_30 (SPAdes) (version 2) | ecosystem: Environmental > Aquatic > Marine > Intertidal zone >...
GCTGCTGTTTTGGCGGGTGTGTGGCTGAGGTGGTGGATAGGGACGCTTATCGGAGCAATCGGGCTTTATCATATTCTGAGAGAACGCATTCCTGAGAGGATTAGCAGTCGGCTGCCTTTATTTGTTAATATAGTGGCGGTTATTGTGGTAGGCCTCATACTAACCGGTCACTGGCTGCCTCTTGGGCCTGCGAAGGGATTGATTCGAAATCTTATATTTGTTGCCCTCCTTATCGGAGGGCTGCTTATATTTTTCAAGATTTTCCAGAGATACTACGAACGGATTCTGGGATTGTGCCTGGCTTATAAGAAGACGTTTCTTTTGATACCAGTTGGTCTTGTAGTTGCGGGTGGATTTATATGGAGCGGTCTTGGCAAGGAATTTATGCCGCCCCTTGATGAAGGTTCGTTTCTGTATATGCCTACGACAATGCCTCATGCTTCTATTGGGGAGTGTCTGGATGTGCTTCAGAAGCAGGACATAGCGTTTTCGTCGATTCCTGAGATTGAATCGGTGGTTGGAAAAATCGGCAGGGTGGAATCGCCGCTTGATCCTGCGCCGATATCAATGGTCGAAACGGTTATCAACTACAAATCAAAATACAAGACCGACAAAGACGGCCGATTGATCCTTGACGATAATGGCAAACCTGTTCGTCAATGGCGGGAGAAGATTAACAGTCCTGATGATATCTGGGATGAGATTGTAAAGGCAGGTCAGATTCCCGGTACGACGAGCGCGCCGAAGCTGCAGCCGATTATGGCAAGAATAGTGATGCTGCAAAGCGGTATGCGGGCGCCGATGGGCGTGAAGGTCAAGGGGCCGGACCTGGGTACGATTGAACGCTTTGGTCTGGAAATCGAGCGATATCTTAAAGAAGTGCCGAGTGTTGAGCCAGCCACGGTGATAGCGGACCGGCTTGTTGGGAAGCCTTATCTTGAGATTGATATAGACCGGGAGGCTATTGCACGCCACGGTGTGAGTATTGGCCAGGTACAGGATGTGATTGAGGTGGCGATAGGCGGCAGGCGTATTACAACAACGGTTGAGGGGCGGGAGCGGTATCCTGTTCGGGTGAGGTATATGCGTGAACTTAGGGACCAGATTGAGACGCTGGGTGAGATTTTAGTACCGGCAGCCGATGGGGCACAGATACCGCTTATTCAATTAGCACAGATTCGTTATGTACGGGGACCTCAGGCGATAAAGAGTGAAGACTCTTTTCTTACAGGTTATGTCGTATTTGACAAGAAGGGAGGCTACGCGGAAGTTGATGTTGTAGAGGACTGCCAGCGTTATCTGAAGGAGAAGATTGCGAGCGGGGCATTTGTGGTGCCGGCTGGAGTGAGCTATGCCTTTGCGGGCAGCTACGAGAACCAGGTGCGGGCACAGAAGACGCTTATGATAGTTGTGCCTCTGGCTCTTTTTATTATCTTTATGATTTTATATTTTCAGTTTAAGTCAACGGTGACGAGCCTGCTGGTATTTTCGGGTATCATTGTTGCGTGGTCGGGCGGATTTTTGCTGATATGGCTTTATGCGCAGGACTGGTTTCTCGATTTCAGCGTGTTCGGGGTCAATATGCGCGAGCTGTTCGGCGTCCATATAATCAACCTGAGTGTGGCGATATGGGTGGGATTTTTAGCGCTGTTCGGGATAGCCTCGGACGACGGCGTTGTGATGTGTACCTATCTTGAGCAGTCGTTTCGCGGAAAGGAGATGAAAAGCGTTGATGAGGTTCGTAAGGCCGTGGTTGCCGCGGGGGCGCGGAGGATTCGACCGTGCCTTATGACGACGGCGACTACGGTATTGGCACTAATACCAGTAATTACATCTACGGGACGCGGCTCGGACATCATGGTGCCGATGGCGATACCATCATTTGGAGGAATGACAATGGAGGTCCTTACGATGCTTGTTGTGCCGGTCCTGTACTGTGCTGTGAAGGAACTCCGACTCAAGCAGACTACATAACAACCAGAGACGAAAAAGGTCCGGGATTTATTCGTACAGGAGAGGTTTCTTTCGCCAGTCTTTTTCCTTATCGTGGCCGTATTTTAGAACTCGCGGCCTTCGCCGGCGCAGGCGGACCGATTCAATCCCGAGGTAATAACCGGTAGATTGTGGATTTCGCCCCACGCACTCAATACGCAGAGTGTAATTGCCGGGCTCAGGCCAGAAGTCCAGCAGGTGGTACTCCCGCGTGACGATGTCTTTGTTGTAAAGGTCCATCACTCCGCCAATCTTGACGCCGTTCAGGTATGCCTGATATTTGCCGAAGTCGTAGGAGCGGGTCAAAGTGAGAAGCAGTCGCTGTGGTTCTTTTTTCTCGACCTCAAAAGGAATTTGCAGCCAGGCCTGGTCCTGGCTTTGCGGCATATACAGCAGATGACCGTTCGGATAGATGCTCAGGCTCTGTGTGGCTGCTTTGCCCTGGCCGTGGAACTTATTTTCGGAGTAGTCTCGGGCAGGGATGATCTTATCGAGATTGGGCAGTCTGCGCTTGTCCGCGTGGGGAGCAGTGGCCTTGAAAGCGGGCTCTCCTGTCTGGTACCAGAAGGCGACGCTGGAATAGTCGTCCTCCCGTTCATTCCAGCTATGGCTTTTGTATTCGGGATTTTCATCGGGGCTCATCCAGCCGTAATGCTCAAACGTTACCTTTATGCCTTTATTGAAGACAATCGGGTCGGTGATGTGCCAGCGGTAAGCACTGGTATGGCCGCCCACGATACCCCATTGGTCGAAATATGGTACGCCGAAATAAGGCGTGCCGGTCATCTTGAGCCCCCATGCGCTGAGGAAGTAGTCCTCGGTACCGGTGCCCCAGATAGAAGGTTTGTTTTCTCCATCGATGTATATTTTCTCATCGCCTTCGCCGAACCATGCGGGACTTCGGGTTCGCACTGCAAGGACGGTGCCGACGTAATGTCCCCTGCCCCTGGTCTCCAGGACGACATAATCAATGCCTTTTTTGACGGGATACTCCTGGCGATATTGAGCATAGAAATAGGGAGTGTCCCTGGGGATACTGTCTTTTTTAATCCAGTCTATGTTGTAATAGAGCAGGCTTATCTGTTTTTCGCTCTGGTTAACAACCTCGACCCTGGCCGACTTTCGGAAGGGCATGTGCCAGAAGCAGTTGTAAGAGTCTGCATCTTCGACGATAACGGGCAGACTGATGACCTCACTGCGCCTCCCAAAACAGTTGGCAAAGAAATCACCTATGGGCGCCTCGACGCCCGGACGTTTGCTGCCATCCCAAAATATCCTCAGGAGCATATCCTGGTGATTGGCGGAACCTTTTTTGGCCCACGGATGAGGCTCCGGCCCCAAAAAAGTCATCCAGATATGTGTTATAACTCCCGGGCCTTTTATTTCCATCAAGACCTTTGTTTGGCCCGGAGCGACATTGCTATTGTCCCTGTTGCTTTGCGGGTCCGGCTCGGCATTCGGGTCGTACTTTCCATCCGTGCGAATTCTGCCCGTCGAGGTCGCGCGCATACTTCGGCCCTGGTGAGGCTTTGCCAGGTCAGCCAAGAAATCCGCAAATGAGACCTGTGGCAACCATGCACAAAGTAAAAGACCGAATACGAGCATCCGGCGTTTTTTTATTGAGAGACTGTGGTTGATTTTAATCATTTTTTCACCTCATCAGTTTTTAATTTGTCGGATCAATAACCCATACCATAAACATCGTTAGAAAACCACCCGGCTCAACTCACGACCTGCTATTTGTGTTAAGACTTCTACAATCGCTTGATTCGAATGTTACGGTACCATACGTTAGCGCCATGGTCCTGAAAACCGATGTGGCCCTCGCGTTTGAAATCCTTCAGGGGTGTGCGAAATTTGTTCTTCGAGCCATCAGGTTCAGGATTTTTATTTGGCTCTGTCCATCTGTTCAAATCCATATCGATAATCTGCTCGCCGTTTAGTACGATTATGATTTTGTTGTCCCTGGCGGTGATAGTGACATGATTCCACTGGCCGTCTTTGGTCATTTCCTTGCTGGGAGCGAGGGCATCGTAAATTGCGCCGCAACTGTGCTTGCCGGGATTATTAACGCGATTGTAAACCTGCATTTCGATACCTGTCTGGACGCAATCTCGGGGATTGTCAGTGCGGAAGAATATGCCGCTATTGCCTTCGGTTTTGAATTCGAGGTCGAGGATGAAATCGCCGAAGCGTTCTTTGGTCCAAATCATCCCGGCACCAGGCTTTCGGACGAGCGCACCGTCTTCGGCCACCCATTTTGAAGAAGGCTCGCCGCCGCTTTCGTTTTGGAAGCCGGTGAGGTTTTGTCCGTTGAATAGATATCGCCATCCCGTACCGGAATTCAGCAGGATGTCGATACGGGGTGTATTGTGGCTGTAGGGTTTTAGGAGGATGTCGAGGTCGCCATCGCCATCGAGGTCGCCGAGTTTGCCTTCGTGGATGCCCTGTCCCTGTGAGGCGATTGTTTCTTTAAAGTTTCCCCAGCCGTCACCGTACCAGATGTAAATCTTGGCCTTGTCGCCGGCGCCGGGATTGCCCATCTCGCCTAAAAAGATGTCAAGATTGCCGTCGCAATCGACATCTCTTATCTCGCAGGTGTGGCCGTGTATTACGTGACGGAGCTTATGGGTTATCCACTTTGTGCCGTTCCATTCGTACCAGTTCGCATCACCATCCATGTCACCGGGGCTAAAGACCACCTCGGGTCGGCCTCCTTTTACCAGTTGGCCTGCGGCACACTGAGTAAAGGTCATATCGCCATCGATAACATTTTCGGTGAAATTTGTACCGGAGGTGTGCTTGAACCACCGGCCACCGCCAACGATGTCGAGTTTGCCATCGAGGTCGATATCTACAGGGATGGAGGGGAAGCCTTCGCGTTCGCGTCCGGATGACCAGGAGTAAATTGTTGTGGATGGCCAGGGCTGCGTGGCCTTTGGGTCTTCTGGGATTTCATAAAGAAGCAGGCTTTTTGCGGCCTGGTTCCAAGAGAGGAACTCGGTGTGGCCATCGCCGTCGAAGTCACCAAAGGCCTGGTCGTGATGCTTACGGGCTCCTGAGTTTTTAATGAAGCGTCTTGTCCAGGGCTTTTTGAAGTTGGGACGGGGATTTTCCCACCACCAGATGGCGTTGCCGCTGTAATCCTGGCCGAAGACGATGTCGAGGTCACCGTCTTTATCGATATCACAGAAGTCACCGCCCGCCTCGGGATTGAGGCGGGAGTTGTCTATGACGAATTTATCCCAACCTTTACCGTTGTATTTGTACCATACGATGGACGGTGTTCGAGTACGCTCGCCGATTACGAAATCATCGATTCCATCTTTATCAATATCGAATATAAGACAGCAGGTCTGTTGTTTGCCGTCGCATGGGGCCGGTAAATCACCGGTTGAACTGCTCATGCGCGTCCAGGTTAAATCCTCGGCCATTGCGAGTGAGGCGAAGATAGAAGTCAGCAGCAGGATTGTTGTCGTTTCAAGTTTTGTTTTTGTGTCTTTCATAATCAGTATCCTCCAGGATAGAAATTTGGCTTAATAGTGTGATTAAATAATATGAAAAAGTTGCGGAATAATCAACAAATCTTTCAGTCTCTTTTAGAGGAGTGTAGCAGATGGAATTTACCCTGATAAATTGAAAAAAACGCGAAAAAGGGACGTGATAGCTTTCCGGTGCTGTTTTTATTGATTTGGAATCCAAATTTGTTGCCAAGGGGTTGCATCAGGGTAAGCAAACTGTTATAATTATTTAAATAAATATAACTGCGAGGATTTTTCATGTCTAAGGATTAGATGTCGATATAGAAACATCTGTTTATCAAGAGAAGGAGCAACTCTATGCGCAAAGGATAATGCTTTATAGTGGAATGGAAAGTTGGAAATGTATTTTCGTTAAGTGGAAAATGTCGGGTGAATATCCCGGAAATTGAGGAGTGAGAATCATGAGAGTTCAAAACAATACAATCCTTATACTATTTATTATATGTTTGCCGATTTTGATAATGACGCCGATAGATGTGTTCGCTGCCTGCATTTATCAGCCGGATGCGCCTGATTGTCCCTGTTTCGATAGTAACGGCGTATGGGACCCTGTAGTAGCCGCCATTCAGGATGTAGCGATTGAGACATTGGGGACACGTGAATCCTGCGCGTGTCCCGGTACCGACGGCTGTGACTGGATGATAGGCCGGGATGATCCATTTACTAACGGCGGCAAGCCCTATTACCAGATTGTGCTCGGCTGCAACGCTGAATCATGTGCCGAGAGTGTTTCCTGGGCACTCTCAACATGGGGACCCTGTGTCTATCCCCGAGAGGCATGGTGCTCTGAGACGATTTCATACTGGCATCGTGAGGCCGCCATTCCCTATCCCGAGGGATACTGGACGTGTGGGTGGCACTGTGACTGGCAGAATCACAACGTCGGTGCGCTTAGGACGTGGTACATAAACGAGGAGGACGGGGGGCGGGGCAGATGGATCGATCCTTGTGATGTTGACTATGAGAATTATGTGCTTGGTGTAACAGTGCCTGTACCGGGTGCGTATGTTGGCTGGAGAACATTTGACGACTTTAATGATACATGGGTCGCCGATGGCTTATCCCATAGTCTTATGATAAATGAGATGTGGATTCATGAGGCCGTCAGTGGGACCGCCTTTAAAATCGAGGTGACACTGCTTGAGGGTAACAGCGGTAACAAAGTTAAGAACACTCGTCATTGGGACGACGTCCTGTCATTGACACCTCAGGGCTCCGAGTGGATACCGAATACTACTAATAAGAAAATTTACGGTTTTGGCGTTGATCTCAACTCTCGGGGAGAACCGATTTACGACGAATCAAGGCTGTATGTGGTAACGTGGCCGTATGCTAAAGCCCCGCCGACCAGAATTGTTGCGGAGAAGGATCCGGTTTGGGAGCAGTTCTATGAACCATATCTTCCCGCCCTTAGTGCATACGCACGGCTAATGCGTCAGGCGGGCGAGCCTAATGTAATATGTTCCTCGGCCGGGATACCAATCAGCGGTATCCCGAACGGCGGCAATGTCCAGTGGTATTTTCCCCAGGGATTGCCTGGTGGATTGGAAGTTGATATCGATTTACTGGATGTACACCCGCTTCCGATTAAGGGACTCGAATTGTGGTGGGACAGCAATTCTCTTCCTCCGGATTATAGAGTTCAATATGCAGATGCCGACCAACAATACAGGGATGCAATTGTGCCCCAGATTCCGGGACCGGGCCAGGCTCCTCCGGGCGGTTCCTCTTTACCCGTGCCGGCTGTCTTCACAACCTCCGGAGATGGAGCAAAGGTCAGATATGTAAAGGTGATTTTCACTGATGCTTTTGAGCGGGATGCCATACTGAGGGTGCTGCGCTTCCGTTATTATCAGGGACCTCTTGCCGATTCTGAGGTCTGTTCCTTCGCTCTTCTTGGCGACCTGGATGGTAATTGCAGCGTTGATTTTCGTGATGTCGCTCTGATGGCGGGCAACTGGCTCGTTGACTGCCTGGTAAATCCTAATGACCCGGCGTGTATCTCCGAGTAAGGCTCTGTTCTATTCAAAAATAATCCGTATATGGGAAACGGGTAGTGTTTCTGAGACTCATCTCATAGGTGTACAATACAGGAGGGAATTATTAAATTCTCTTCTAACCTGAAACAGTGGAGTAATATCTTAGCGGTGGGTCTGCATTAAAAGGATTGGCAAGAGATGCATGAAAAGTCTGGTGCCCTTGTTAAAAAAAAAGAAGGGGGCCTCGATAAATAAGGCCCCCGTATGTTTTGGCCTAAGCTGAATTGGCTCTGAAGACAAGAATCTCCTTACGGAGTTTCTGTCCATGCACCGTCCTGATCCAGCGTCATCGATGCCGGTGTCGTTGGCTTCTCGGCGCTTAGCGAAGAAGCGGCGGTCACTGTAATGGTGTATTGATCGTAACCGGTAAAGACAACGGCATAAGCTTCATTGGTGAAGTACTTGCCGTCCAGGTCGTCGCCGCCTGCTGCGTTGACGAGATTAAAGCCCAGGTCGGCCAGGGTCACATTGGCCCAGGTGCCGCCCCAGTTCGGGCCTCTCTCGGCACAGAACGCACGGGCTGCGGTGCGGATACTGCCGGCACCGGCCTTGCCTTCCGACCACTTTGCCGAATCAATTCGGCCCCGCATGATCGGAATCGCCACGGCCGCCAGGATGCCGACGATAAAGATGACGACCATCAGCTCAATCAGTGTAAAACCTTTTCTTTTTTCCATCTTTCACTTCTCCTAAATAAAATTATTAAATTTGCGATTGTGCCTGCGAATGCAGGTTCCGGTTGTTCCTCACGTTTTCAATCGACAAAATTCATTAACGACTTTACTACTCATTATTTTTAGTTTGCCTGATACAACGCAAACGGAACATTCAACGAAAACCGTAACTTTTTTCGTATCTTCGACCTCCGCTTTTTGGACTATTTAGGCAGTTTTGTTATCCGCCCGACGGTTCCATTGAGAATATCGGAAGGTACAATGCAAGAACTACTATCAATACAATCGCACCAACTACTACAATCATCAGCGGCTCGAGCAGACCCATTACGGTCGTTATCGTGGAATCGACCTTTCGCTCATAATACATAGCGGTCCTCTCGAGAACTTTCGGCAGTGAACCGCTTTCTTCGCCGACCTGCATCATTTTTACGACCATATTGGGGAAAAAGCCCGTCTGGGACATGCTCGAAGACAGGTTGGAACCGCCGACTATTTGTTTCCTTGTCTCTACTACAGCCGAATGTATAACATCGTTGGCTGTCATCGTTGAGAGAATGTCGAAAACCTCAAGAACGGAAACGCCGGCATCGAGTAATGTCCCCATCGTCTTGCAGAACGTCACAACGAAGGCCTGGCTGAGTATCTTTCCCATCAGTGGAAGCGTCAACGAAAGTCTGCTGAAGAAATAATGCCCTTTTTTCGTTTTCGCCAGATAGACCATGGAAATGGTGAAAACTGTCACGAAGCCTATTATATGAAGAACATGGCTTTTCAGAATGTCGTAAAAGTTCATGAATGCCACCGTAAAGGCCGGCAGCTCACCGCCTATCTGGTCGAACATCTCGCGGAAACGCGGGACAACGAACGCCATAATGAATACGACTATTATGACGATGAATGCAAGCACAAAGATCGGGTACGCCATCGCACCCTTGACCTTCTTCGCCAGCTTGTCACGGTTGTCAAAGTATTCCGCGAGTCTGCGTAGCGCGCCGGGAAGATCACCGCTCGTCTCACCGGCTAATATCATCGCACAGGAGAGTTGATTGAAAACCTTTGGGTATTCCGAAATGCTGTCTGATAATGTCTGACCTTTCTGTACCTTTTCCAGAACCTGCCGCATAATTTCCTGGAGCCGAAGATTTTCTATGTCCTCCGAGATGGCCTCCAAAGCCGCAGTGATGGCAATCCCGCCCTCTGTCATCGTGTTTAACTGCCAGCAAAGAGCTGCCAGCTCCGCCGACTTGATTTTCTTGCGACGGCCCTTTACCTTCTTTTTCTTGGCCGTGACACGACCCTCAGTGATGGAGATAGGTGTTAACCCTTTTTCCCGAAGCCAGTTTACTACGTCATCGGCAGAGGCGGCCTGTAGGCAGCCTTCCTTCCGCCCCCCCGATGAATCTCGAGCAACATACTGAAAATTATTCATCTGCCCCCTCGAAATTTATCGTTTTTTATCATGTTGGTTTTATCCGGTCCGTTCAGAGTCCCGAACACCGTTACCGGACTTTTGAAATATGGCATTGAACGTACAATCATTGCCTTGTTCATATGCTGTCCAGCATTCACCATCGGCACCAAATAAACCTGAGTTTAATAGAAAAACAGTATCTGTCCTTAATCTGTTTCAGCCTCCGGTGTCTCGTTTTTGGTCACCGGTTTTATGCTTTTATCTTCGGTAAATGTTACTCTCAGGACTTCTTCGGCCGTGGTCAGGCCCAGCAGCATCTTGTTTACGCCGCTGTCGAGTAATCCCCCGTACCCGTGTGCACGTGACAGATGTCGTATTTCCGCCTCAGTGGCTTTCCTCACAATCTTGTCTCGCATTTCGGTGTCCATAACCAGGAACTCAAATATCGGCAGTCTGCCCGAATAGCCTGTATCTCCACATTGATTACACCCTTTTCCATGATAAAATACAGGGTTTTTGATGTCTTTCTTGTCAACGTCCAGACGCTGAATGATTTCTTTACTTAGCTGGACTTGCTCTTTGCACTTTTCACAAATCTTTCTCACGAGTCGCTGAGCAATAATTAAATTCAGAGAGGAAGCCAGCAGATAGGGCTCAATGCCCATATAAAGGAGCCTGCTTATCGCGCTCGGTGCGTCGTTCGTGTGGAACGTGCTCAGAACAAGGTGACCTGTTAAGGATGCCTTGATTGCAATTTCGACTGTTTCCTTGTCTCGAATTTCACCAACAAGAATTATGTCCGGGTCCTGTCGAAGGATGGCGCGAAGACATATCGCAAAATCCAAGTTGATTTCGTGTTTGATTTGAATCTGATTAATCCCGGCAAGGCGGTATTCCACCGGGTCCTCGACGGTCGTGATATTCTTCGTCGACTCCTTAAGGTAATTCAATGCCGCGTATAGCGTCGTGCTTTTACCGCTGCCCGTCGGGCCCGTAACTATTATGATACCGTGCGGCTGAGCAATGATGTCTTTAAACTCTGTAAGAAGGTTCGGCTCAAATCCCAGTTTCTCCACATCGTGGCTCGCCGCGGAAGTGTCCAGAATTCGAAGTACTATTTTTTCGCCGTATATCGTTGGAATTGAAGAAACACGTACGTCGATATCTTTACCCGACGTCTTTATCTTGAATCGGCCGTCCTGAGGCAGTCTGCGCTCGGCGATATTCATGTCAGATAGAATCTTTATTCTCGTGAGGACCGCCGCCTGCATCTTCCGGGCCGGCGGGACCATATCGCGAAGAACTCCGTCGATACGCATCCGAATCATCATCGATTTTTCCTGCGGCTCTATGTGAACATCGCTGGCCCGGCTTTTCACCGCCTGGCTGAGCAGAAGGTCCACAAAACGAATCACGGGCGGCTTGGTCGCGGCCGCTTCGTTACTGATGTCCGCCTCGGCCGCGTCAGATTCAAGAATGTCATCCTGTCCCCCGACTTCAATCTCTACTATGTCACGAAGCTGCTGTTCCTCAATATCGGAACCATGGTATATTGTCTCTATCGCATGAAGAATCTCCTGAGAGGAGCTGATAACTGCTTTAATCTTGCGCTTCATACGAAGTGAGATTGTATCTATTGCTATGACGTTGAGCGGATCAGACATCGCCACGATAATCTTATCGTCTTCCTCACCGATGGCCACAAGACAGAATCGTTTGGAAATGTTCTCGGGCAGCAGGCGGGCGGTTTCCATATTTATCTTGCTCATATCATCGAGACGCACGTAGTCCATCGATAGATATTCCGCCAGCCCGCGCGTAATCTCCTCCTCGCTGAGTATCTTTAGTCGAAGCAGAACTTCACCGAGTCGGCCGCCGTGCTCACGCTGGTCGTTTAGAGCTTCGATTAATTGTCTGCGCGAAAGAAGACCCTTATTGACAAGGGATTCGCCGAAAAGAAGGTTGGATTGTCTTTTGACGTTGTCTGTTTGAGTGCTGTTTCTTACTATTTGGGGGATCATTCCGTCACCTCGAATACTTCAAATACGTTAATGTTTCTTCCCTTACCTCCGTGGTTTGCAAACCTGCCGGCGTTTCACGTTGGCCGGTTTTGTCTGCATAACAAAGGCCGAAAACTAAAAATATCCTCGCTGAAGTTTCCAGTATTTAAAATATACGATATAAAAACGCCGGGGCAAAAATCACCTTATGAAAATGGCGTACCCTTATGGGACGCGTGCTTATTCAGTCAGAAAATACCTGTCTTTTTTTTCCTGATATGACCGCCATCACCCTTGAAATCCCGACAGGAAGTATAACTGCTATATTTGTTAATTTCATCATATCCGCTGCGTCGGAACCTTGATTTATGGCCTCTTTTTGAGGCAATGTGCTTGTGAGCAAAATTACTTGACGAGCCGGCCCAAATCTTTCATAATTATCCATTATCCGCGGATGTGGCGGAATTGGCAGACGCGCAGGCTTCAGGTGCCTGTGTCCCTTAGGGACGTGGAGGTTCGACTCCTCTCATCCGCAATAAATTCCCCCTTTGGGATTACCCCGCATAACCCGCATATTCCGATTCAAACCTTCTTGCACTGGTCTGTTGACTTGCAACTTAAGATTGAAGTATTATACTAAACGATAGCCAAAAACATCGGTTTTCATGGCAAGACGTGAATTTTGATGAGGAGAAAACTGAATGAAGAGACGTATTGCTTTCATAATTGCCTTTGTGGTAGTTCATCTAATTCTCATTACAGGAATGATTGTTCTTCTGTCTTTTTATATGTATCCTGATGAGGAGGGTTATTATTTTTTAAGAGCACCAATTTTAAGGAAGTTATATGATGAGTTAAAACTTTACAAAGAAGAAAAGGGAGCTTACCCTGAATCCCTCGACTCGCTTTTGCAGGTCAAAGAAGGAAGAATATTCTTCCAGTCAAAAGAGATAGGCCCTTCTCTCTCTATATATCGTGTTGATAGAACACCTGCCGATATACGCAAAATAATTCATTACGAACTTATAGATAATGAGCCGGTCCTTTCAGATTTAGGAAGAGATGCAAATGAGGGAGGATTAGGTCTATGCATGGATGTCGTTTATCCCCGAAAATACCAAAAAGCATTTCCATTTTGGGATTTTATAAGAACAGGTAAATTCAGAAAGTCATTTATGATTGGGCTAATCTTTTCTGGCGCTATGTCATTATGTTTGTTTGGCATGTGGGCCAAACAGTATAAAAGAGGCCGAGTTCCATTCTATGTTATTATCTTGTCTGTGCTTCTTATATTGTTTGAGTTGATTCCAATGCAGTTCATTATGATACTTCATATATATCCGCACCATTAGAAGACTATATGAAATCGAGTTCATAACAGAAACCAATTGAATTTGAAAAATGATATTTTTGGGAAAGAGAAAATCCAAATTTTACTACCTCAAAGACCATTTATTCCTGGTAACTGTAGCACTCTACATTCTTAATCGTTATATTGTAAAACCACTCACGATAGGCAAGATAAACTTCTTTCATTGTTATTTTAACAATCTTATTTGTATTCCTTTTTGTCTTCCCATCGTGCTGTTTCTCACGAGGGCGGTTCGGTTAAGAAGACACGATGAACCTCCCGATGTATATGAAATGTGTTTCTATCTACTCATGTGGTCTTTTTTCTTTGAGTATATTGCCCCTAAGTACGGCAGGTATTTCAATTATCCTGTGGGAGACCCTTGGGATGTAGTATTTTATTGTTTGGGAGGTTTAATTGCAGGAGTATATTGGAATTTTGAGATTGGCAAGCACAGAAATGTCGAAGGAACATCGAATATCAAACTTATTTGAATAGCAAAATTGTGCCGTACAATCATTCCTCGAATTTGTTGTGAAGTAATATGTCAGATTCTGCTGACTTTCTTCAAGCTTAGAATGCCATAAAAGATTAACAAAATTATTGGGGTGTGGATATCTCAGATTAGGCTTTTTCTATTGGCCTCAACCAGTCTTATTAGCCTTATATCAAAACAAAAACAGCAAGAAAAGCAAGTATTTATGCACATAATTTACTTGTGTCCTTGTGCTCCAATGCCTTGTGCTCTTTACTAACGCAAATCCCGAAAAAATGAAAGAGTTACAATAGGAAGTATATGATTAAAGTTTATCCTTTAGTATTTTCAATTTTCGTTAAGAGACAATATTGAATTATCACTTTTACATGATTGACAGGCGCATGGACTTTCTATAGGTTAAGGGCTATGGAAGTTGTGATAATGGTTTTATTCCTTGCATTACTGGGGCTCATCCTGTTTTTGCTTTTAAGACCTAAGGCCGTCTTTGCCCTCAAGATTAGAAATGATCAGGTTCGTGTCATAAATGGTAAAGTTCCACGTGGATTCATTGAGGATTGCCAACGTTTGATTTCGGAGAACAATCTTCGACAAGGAACAATCAGGGCGGTTAAAATGTCGGGCAGGGTATCGCTTCGGTTCTCTTACAGCATTCCGAAGCGGCATCACCAGCAATTTCGCAATGCGTATGGATTCCATATTTGAAAACTTCGATTTTTTGAAGATTTAGTGTTTTGCTGCATCTCACTGGAACCACTCAGAGATTTTCGGATTATATCTGTGGCGATAATGGGCCGGATTAGGCCCGTTCTATTGGCCTCAACCCGCCTTTTCGCAATTATGCTCCATATTTCACTCAACTATTTAACGCAATCAGCCGAATAGGCCGATAATAAGTGTAGTCGTTGATATTGAGTTGATAGCTAATAATATATAGTCAGTCGAGGTAAAAACGATGTTACAGATACTTCAGGAATTTGAACTAACGGCCGCAAGGTTCGCCCCAATCATACTAATCGGTCCCGGAGTGTTGACCGTCATAATTGGACTCTTTGTCTGGCTCGGCGGAGTTGGTTTTAGAGGGGCTTTAGCTGTGATCCTCGGGGCTATAGCCGGCTGGATTTGTGGTTACTTCATCGCCGGCGAAAATATAATTGCCGCCGCTGCCTCCGCCGTTGTTGTCGCTGTAATCGCGTTAGTACTTCAAAGGGCGTTTATCATGGTACTCGCTGCATCTTTGGCTGCGGTTCTGACCTTTTTCGTTTTCGTAGGTATTTGTCCGGAGATTTTGAAGGCGACCGAGGACGTCGCGATAACGGCCAACCATCTGGCGGAAAAGGACAAAGCTATCGAAATCGGTCTTACGCCGGTTTTGCTGAAGGCATACGCTATCGATTTTAGCAAAATGGTAAGAGCGGCTGCTTTGCAAATGAGGGTCTCCGGCTGGGCGGCAATGGCCGGTTCGGGAGTGCTTTTATTAATCATCGGTGTTTTCCTTCGGCGTTTCGTATCTGCTCTTTGCTGTGCCGTAATCGGGGCTATGCTTATCTTTACAGGAATGATTTCGCTGGTGCTGTATAAAGGAAGTATGCCTATCAGCATCATAAGGGTCAAATTCTTATATTATGCCGCTGTTTTTGGTTTTATGGTGGTTTTTGGTACTTTCGTACAGTTAGTGCTGTGTCCGAGCCTCGAGAAAAAGGTAAAAAAGGGGAAGAAGCCCAAAAAAGGCAAAAAGGGCAAAACGGACGAGACGCCACAGCTTGCATATAATAGGTGGCGGACTTAATAACCGCGTATCTTCACATCGGCAGGTCCCGAAGCAATAAGAGCTTACGCTAATTATATTGATATGCTTGGTTCTAAAGTTTTGCTTTTTTTGAAGTTTATGGATAGAATTGGATTTTATTCCCGGTTTGCCGGGAAAAATATAAGCAATATTCAGGAGACCAATAATGGATTCCGTCGTTGTCCTTGCGCAGGCCACCAGTACTGCAACACGAACAGAAGGAACTGAAGAAGGTTTTGTTCCCGTTGAATTTATATGGGGACAAATCACAGAACTGTCTCTCGTGGAAGCCTTAACGTTCATATGCTTCGGTGTGGTATGCCTGCTCTATGGATGGCGCATTTTCAAGATACTGGTAACCCTGTGTTTTGCACTCGTCGGTCTGTTTATTGGTTTATTGGCCAACAAAGAGCTTGTCGGCGGGAACGGTATGTGGCTGGGTCTCATGGGCATGATAATGATGAGCATTCTCTCCATACCCTTAATGCGGTGGGGGGTCAGTGCCCTTGGGGCAGTAGCGGGAGGTATTCTTACGGGAGGTGTATGGTATGCCTTTGAGCTGCCGGACAATTATATCTGGGCCGGAGCTCTCGCCGGCCTCATCGCCGGAGGAATGATTTCCTTTATCGTGTTCAAGGTCGCCGTTGTATTGTTTACGAGCTTCGGCGGTGGCACCTTGATGGTCACGGCCGTTCTGGCCATTCTTCATACATATATGTTAGACCCCGGAAAGGTAGAGGAGCTGATTTTTGAGCAGCGCTGGTTTCTGCCCGTGGCACTAATAATACCAACCCTGGTCGGCCTGATAGTGCAGAACAGGTTCATAAAAAGCTCCAAAGACTGGAACATTTAAACTTCTGTATCAATATATTCATCCCCCGCGATTTATTAGCTGTTTCTTTGGGCTTATAGTTTTTCTCTTGCAAAATCGCCTTTATGGTCGTATAATTCCCTTTTCGCACTGAAATTAAAGCTTGATGCAGTATTCAGCCCCCAAATTTATTTGGGGTTTTATTTAACTGTCGCCGGAATGGCGACGTCGAGAATCGGGTTATGTTTGAGTCGTTGACCGGAAAATTCAATGCCGTCTTCAAGTCGCTGGCAGGCCGCGGAAGAATCACCGAGGCAAACGTCTCCGATGCCGTGCGCGACGTCCGCAAGGCCCTTCTCGAAGCGGACGTCAGCTATAACGTTGTAAAGAAGTTCTGCAAGGATGTGACACAGGCGGCCATCGGCGCCGAGGTCATAAAGAGTCTTCATCCCAGTCAGGTCTTTGTAAAAATTGTCAACGACGAGCTAACGAAATTGATGGGCCCGGTCGACACCCGCATCTATTTTGTCTCGCCCGGCCCCACCGTCATTATGCTGGCCGGCCTCCAAGGGGGCGGCAAAACCACCACCGCTGCAAAACTCGGCAAATACCTTGTCTCAAAAGGCAAAAGACCTCTCTTAGTCGCAGACGACCTCCGTAGGCCCGCCGCTATCGAGCAGTTGGTCGTGCTGGGCCGGCAGCTAAATATCGATGTCTACTCCGAGGAAAGCAAGAATGCCGTTAAGGTAGCTAAGAATGGCGTCAAGCATGCACGAGAACATGGCCTTGATGTTGTCGTCCTCGACACCGCCGGTCGCCTCCATATTGATGAGGAAATGATGGCCGAAGTCGCCGACGTCGCAAAGGCCGTCACGCCGCACCAGATTTACCTCGTCTGTGATGCTATGACCGGCCAGGATGCCGTCAATTCCGCTAAAGAGTTCAACGAGCGGCTTGAGCTCGATGGCGTCATCCTGACAAAGCTCGACGGCGACGCCCGCGGCGGTGCAGCGCTGAGCGTAAAGGCCGTTACCGGCAAGCCCATCAAGTTCATCGGCGTCGGCGAAAAGCTCGACAAAATCGAAGAGTTCCACCCCGACCGTATGGCCAGCAGAATCCTCGGCATGGGTGATGTCGTAACTCTCGTCGAAAAGGCACAGGAACAGTTCGAAGTCGAAGAGGCGGAAAAGCTCCAGAAGAAAATGGCAAAGGGGACGTTCGGCTTCGATGACTTCCTGAAACAGATGCAGGCCGTAAAAAAAATGGGAGGCATCAAGGACATGCTGAAAATGATGCCCGGCATGGGCGGCCAGCTCGGTGATTTGGATTTTGATGATGCCGAGGTCCACAGAATGGAGGCCATCGTCTATTCGATGACGCCTCACGAGCGCCGTGAGCCCGACATTATAGATGCGTCCAGAAGAAGACGGGTCGCCGCCGGCGCCGGCGTAGAGGTACACGATGTCTCCGGCCTCGTCAAGACCTTTAAGAGAAGCCGCGACATGATGAAGGCGATGAGCGGAGGAGCCCTCGGCGGCCTAAAGAATCTCTTCAGCGGCGGGCTTAATATGAACACGCTCGGCGCCGCTATGAGTGCCGGAAGAAAAATTAAGCAGCGCTCAAAACGAAAAAGAGTCATAAAGCGAAGGGGAAAAATAAAACGACAATAAAATGCAAATGTCATCCCGAGCGCAGCGAAGGATCTGGCCTTACCAGTATTTAAAACCCCGATTTATTCCGGGGCTTTTCGATAGGAAAAATTATGAGCAATAAACTAAATCGTCGCGATTTTTTGAAAGCCGCGGGCTTAACGGCCGCCTCCATGACAATCCCCGGGTGTGCCGCATCTCCCCGGACCTATATCGGCGGTGGCTCTCGACCGCCCAACTTTATTATCATCTACTGTGACGATTTGGGCTACGGGGACATCGGATGCTTCGGCTCAACGAAACACCGCACACCCAACCTCGACCGCATGGCAGAAGAAGGCATGCGCTTCACGAGTTTCTACGTAACAAGCGGCGTATGCACACCATCGCGGTCATCTTTGATGACAGGTTGTTATCCCCGCCGCGTCAATATGCATCAAAACGATACCGGCCTGTGTGTCCTCTTTCCCGTCAACAAAAAGGGGCTCAATCCGGATGAAATCACTATCGCCGATATCCTGAAGAAACGGGGCTACGCAACCGCCTGCATTGGCAAATGGCACCTCGGCGACCAGCCGCAGTTCCTGCCCACACGCCAGGGCTTCGATTATTACTTCGGCATCCCCTACAGCAACGACATGGGCAAAGGCAAAAACAATAATCGCCCGCCGCTGCCTTTGCTGCGTAATGAAAAGGTCATTGAGTCACCGGCTGTTCAGGACACGCTCACAAAACGCTACACGGAAGAGGCGATTAAGTTCATAACCGCTAATAAGGATAAACCCTTCTTTATATATCTGCCCCACACCATGCCACATAACCCTGTCCACGCAAGCGAAAAGTTCCGCGGAAAAAGCGCTAATGGTATATACGGCGACGCTGTGGAAGAAATCGACTTCTCGACCGGCGAAATCCTCACCGCGCTTAAGAAATACGATATCGATAAACGCACGCTTGTTGTGTTCACGTCCGACAACGGGGCCTCCGATCGCTTCGGCGGCGGCAACGGCCCGCTCCGGGGCCACAAGGGAAGCACCTGGGAAGGTGGTATGCGGGAACCCTGCATCATACGCTTCCCCGGAGTAGTTCCCCCCTCAACAACCTGCGACGAAATAGCGACAACCATGGACCTGCTGCCGACCTTCGCCAAACTCGCCGGCACAAAACCGCCCGCCGACCGAATCATTGACGGCAAAGACATCACGCTGCTTATGGCCGGTATAAAAGACTTAAAGACCCCTCACGAGGCCTTCTATTATTACCAGATAGACCAGTTGCAGGCCGTCCGCTCGGGAAAGTGGAAGCTCCACCTGAAATTGGAAGCAAAAAAACGAAACTGGGGAAAACCAATTCCCAACAGCCCGCTTCAATTGTATAATCTCGACGCTGATATCGCCGAAAAAAATAACGTTGCGGACGAGAATCCCGACGTTGTGAATCGTCTCCTTGCCCTGGCTGAAAAAGCACGGGATGACCTCGGCGACCTCGGCCGCGAAGGAAAAAACCAGCGACCGGCCGGCTGGGTAGAAAATCCGAAACCGCTGCTGATGAAAAATTGATAAGGATACGCACAAAGCAAACATACTGATGGTAAACGAAGAACCAAAAACAAGGATAAAACACAAAATCAAGCTCGAGTTGTATCTGAAAAAAGTGGCTCGCTTTGCCGGCAGCGATTATGGAAAGATGGTAAGAGAGCAGTTCAGGGATATGAAGGGCGCAAGTGAATTGGCAATGCTGGCTGCTCCCAGCCCCGATGAGCTGGAACAGCTCG
>Ga0209427_10003114_pt1 | contig 19495 bp, 19 predicted proteins | sample DeeMarSWOR136_30_FD_187465 | JGI IMG/M metagenome (GOLD analysis project Ga0209427, IMG submission 187465) | Marine sediment microbial communities from White Oak River estuary, North Carolina - WOR-1-36_30 (SPAdes) (version 2) | ecosystem: Environmental > Aquatic > Marine > Intertidal zone >...
GAGATAAGAGACAACAGGCAATTGATATGAACTTACTAGGAAAAATATCAGCTAGGTTAAACCAGCCAAATAAAGCAATTGAATACTATGAAGAAGCCCTTCAGATATCAAAAAAAATTGAAGATATCAAAAATATCTCTTATAATCTACATTCTCTTGGACACATTTACTTCAAGCGAGAACTGCACGTTGTAGCAGAACAATACTTCAAAGAATGTACAAAGCTCCCGTTTAAAATAAATCGAGAGGCCTGGATAGATGCTTTTGAGAAGCTAGGTGACATATACAAATTTAGAGGAGAAAACACAAAAGCACTCACATACTACAAGAAAGCACATAAAGCTAGCAAAGGAAAAAGAAGGGAGAGATTGGAAAAGAAAATTCACAATCTGGAATGAAAAAAGAAGATGAGAATATTTTGTGGTTAGATTAACTTCTTTAAGTATCAAAAACTGATCAAGAATTACAAAAAAAGGACATAAATTGTTACACGTGTAACAAAAGTGAGATAACCACCAACTCATGAGAAAGCTATCAACGTCAATCGATTCCAACTATTCGACAAATAGGCCAATAGAAAAAGTGACTTCATCCCAAAAAGTTTCACTTGATAGGTGAACAGTACTAATGGCACAGATGGTCAACCAGTTTTTTTTCGAAAAAAATCGTACAAATGCTTCATAAAAAAGAAAAGAAGATAGATTTCTATTCACCTGTCTTGAAAACTTTAGAAGCTTTCTAAGTACATCTTTCCACCAGTGGAAGCAACACAGGTGGTGTCGGTGTAGTCCTCAACTTTTGGAGTCATTTTTTTCACCTCCGCTTTTTGATTTGTTCACTCACTTCATATAGTTAATAAACTTTTCTGTGACTGCGATTTATCGAAAATAATTTGATCCCAATAAAATATACGGTATAGTCAGAAGTTCGAAGGAGAATGGTTCGAAGAGGAATATAAAAACTGGGTGCTCAGTTACCTTCAATTATCAACAATCAACCTAGTGATCACAAAGTGCGGTGCTCAAATTGACCTCTTTCACTATCACAAAGGTTGAGAAAATTACCAAAACAATGTTACACGTGTAACATGAAGCAACTGCATGGATATGACAACTGGTCAACCCAAACCTTTATAAACAAGGAACAATTCTGAGAAGAATATCTGAGCGAGCAGAAATGCGACAGAGTTCAGAGGTGATTTCATGAAGAAACTGAAAAAGACCAACCCAAACTTGACTGTATTAATCAAATTGTTACAAACAGAAGGGTATACAAGCAGTGTTCCCTTATGGGTTGCTGTCTCCAAGCGGTTATCAAAACCCACGAGACACACAGCAGAAGTGAACCTCTCCAGAATTAACAGGTATACCAAAAAAGGAGATACTGTGGTGATCCCTGGAAAAGTGTTAGGTGCAGGTGTTTTGGATCATTCAGTGACAGTAGCAGCTTTTGCCTTCTCTCAATCTGCACGGGAACGCATTGATGCAGTGGGAAGAGCGTTGACCATTGAGGAATTGCTGAAAGAGAATCCCAAGGGTACTGGAATTAAAATTATGGAGTGATACTATGATCATTGATGCAGAAAACTTGATAATGGGAAGAATGGCGTCCTTTGCAGCAAAGAAGTTGATGGAAGGAGAAGAAGTCATCATTATCAATGCAGAAAAGGCAGTTATTACTGGAAAAAAGGAGTACATCTTCAGGAGGTACAAGCAGCGGATAGATCGGGCTGACTTAGCTAATCCCCGGAAGGGACCTCAATTTCCGAGGACACCAGAAGGCATTGTCAAAAGGGCAGTCAGAGGAATGGTTCCCTTCAGAAAGCACAAAGGGAGAGAAGCACTGAAGAAGCTGCGAGTTTTCAGGGGTGCACCAGAAAAGTATAAAAAGGGAGAGGATGTACCTTGTGATAACATCCTAGAGAGAACCTCTTCCTACGTCAAAGTGGGTGACATATCCAGGTTTCTGGGATACGAGTACGAGGTGGTTAGATGAAGATTGTCCAATCCACAGGAAAACGAAAAGAAGCAGTAGCTAGAGCAGTAATTAGGGAAGGAAAGGGAAGAATCCGCATAAATCACGTTCCTCTGCCGTTATATGATCCGGAAATGGCCCGGCTCAAAGTAGAAGAGCCGTTGGTTCTGGCAGGGGACATTGTGGATAAGGTAGATATCAAGGTGAACGTGAAAGGCGGCGGCGTCATGGGTCAGGCAGATGCAATACGCATTGCGGTAGCACGGGGACTAGTGAAGTGGACCCAGGACATGGATTTGAGAGAAATCTACATGGATCACGATAAGACCATGTTGAAGGGAGATTCCAGGAGAACAGAGCCGCATAAACCCAATGCGTCCAGCAAGGGGCCCAGAGCTAAAAAGACCAAATCCTACAGGTGATTTGATGATCATTCCAGTGCGATGTTTTACTTGTGGAAAACCCATCGGTCATCTATGGGAGGAATTCTCCAGAAGAATTTCTTCAGGAGAACATCCCAAAAAAGTTCTGGACGACCTGGGGTTAGAACGGTACTGCTGCAGACGAATGCTGCTCACCCACGTGGATCTCTTGGATGACGTGCTAAAGTATGAAACACATGATGGGGCCGTAGGGTAGCTTGGACCATCCTCTCAGCTTGGGGATCGTACTGTTAGACCAAAATGCTGGACACCCGAGTTCAAATCTCGGCGGCCCCACTACATAAAAGGTGAAACAATGGATGAAGACTTACTCACATCATTAGACCAGTATCTAGCATCAGGTATTCATATTGGTACGCAGCAGAAGAACAAGCACATGGAGAAGTACATCTACCGGGTTAGACAGGATGGGCTGTACGTTTTGGATGTCAAAACCACTGACACCAGAATAGCTGATGTAGGGAAATTCTTGGCTAAATTTGATCCCTCCAAGATCCTGGTGGTATCTTCCAGACAGTATGGGATGAGACCTGTGGAGATGTTCGCAAAGTGGACAGGAGCTCGAGCAGTATCGGGTAGGTTTGTTCCTGGAATGCTGACTAACCCTGCGTGTGAACAGTTTGTGGAGCCTGAAGTGTTGATCGTCACAGATCCTCGAGCAGATTACCAAGCTCTACGGGAAGCCACAGCTATTGGCGTTCCTGTGATAGCGTTGTGCGATTCAGAAAACATGCTCACCAACGTGGACATTGCAATACCCACCAATAATAAAGGGAAAAAGGCTTTGACACTGGTTTACTGGTTGTTAGCCAAGGAAATGCTGAAAGCCAATGGTACTATAAAAGAAGACTCTGAAATGCCGGTACCTGTGGAAGATTTTGAACCCAAAGAGTAGCAGTTTCCGGTATACTACTTTTTTTGAAAATTTATGGCTAAAACCTATTTATTAAAAACATTTCTGAGTCTTGGAAGCCACCATAGAATGCAGGTAATGGTAGCAGTGGGGACTAATAATTCTCATGTCAGAATACATATTTCTGAGTATCTAAAATGTTATAGAACAGCTAGAAAAAATTGTTACACGTGTAACAAAAGTAGGACAATACCCAAAACTGACAACCCCTCACTCACATAGATAGTTATTTAAGGTCTTTCGTACATCCTTTCTTATGATCAGACGAAGTGTAGTGGCTGGAGCGTTCTACCCTGGCAGTGAACCCAAAATACGTGAGTTATTAAATTCCTTTTTTAGCAATTTAGGAGGGTTACCCGCACCAGGGACGCCTTCTTCTGTGGGTGGACTCTCTCCTCATGCAGGGTATGTGTACTCAGGACAGGTAGCAGCGTACACTTTTGCAGAATTCCGAAAGCACTCCCCAGAAACATTTGTGGTTATGGGGCCAAATCACACAGGACTGGGTTCAGGGGTAGCTTTAATGACCTCTGGGAGCTGGGAAACACCCTTGGGCACTATTGACATTGATGGGATACTGGCCAAAAACATTTTTGATCTCTGTGATATTGTAGATGATGATGCAGCTGCTCATTCTCGGGAACATTCTATAGAAGTTCAACTCCCTTTTATCCAGTACATTGGTGGAAAGAAATTTGTCCCCATCTGTATGGGTATGCAGGACAAAGAGACGGCCTACGAGGTGGGAACAGCTATTGCAAAAGCAGCAGTTGATAAGAAAGTGGGTATTGTAGCTTCCAGCGATTTAACCCATTTTGGAGCTGGATACGGATTTTTACCCACCAGCGAAGATCCTTTACAATGGATGGGAAAGGTGGACAATGAAATTCTATCAGGAATTAAATATATGTCCCCTGAAACAGTGTATACGGCGTCCAGCAAAACCACTGCATGTGGGTACGGGAGCATATCTGCAATGATTACTGCCTGTGAAAAGCTGGGGCTGACAGAAGCTGAAATCTTGGAATACAGGACCTCGTACGATGTTTCTCAGGATACCCATCACATTGTGGGGTATGGGGCTGCAGTTATCAAGTAATATCTTCCCTGCCAAGATGTACAGGATGTGAAGGAATCAATATAGTAGAGGAAATTAAATCTTTAAATCTTATTAAATGGCGAATAATGATGTCATTATAGAATCCATAAAAAAGAATGAGAAGATAGGGTTTTCTCGAAACTCGATTGGTGACTCTTTATTTCTTTTGCCACAGTAGAGCAAAGACATTTTGGGGAGTAAGAATCACCAAGCATTCTTTGCACAAAGAAAAAAATTTATCTAATCTTTCTTGAAGGTCTTCTGCATCTTTTTCAGGGTCTTCCTCCCTTCTTTGACTCTTTCTCTGTCATATTCTATTATCCCGTCTGCATCAAAACTCTTAGGCTTTGAAGGCTTTGACGTCGAAGGCTTTTTTTCTTCTTTCTTCTCAAGGGTTTTTCCGATTGCTTCTCCAGCAGCAACTCCTCCCGCGAGCGAACCACCTGCTGCTGTAACAGCCGAGGAAACTGCATCCTTGACTTTTTTTCTATTTTTGTTCATTTGAACCACCAGATATGACGATCAATTACCCATTTAAAACTTGGCATGCAACCGTATGTGTATGCAAATCTGGATAGATATTACTGCAAAAATGTTCTTTTTTGCGAATTTAATCAGAAGAAAATCTCTGAATTTCGTATATGCCAGAATTGTTGAGGTTAGATTAGAACTTCTGCATTAGTCTATTCAAAGACCTCATTTTGGACATACATGTAATATTACCACACATAGGTAACACTTTTGACACCATACATCTCTTTTTTTGTTAGAGGTGTAGTTCGTGAACTAATTTTGAGCGGTATAGTTCGACACAACAGTACAGATAGGTTGCAGTGACTCCCCCTTAAAAGAGATCTCCATAGCGGGTACGCTTGGAGAGTAGATCCGTACTGGTAGCTCCTGTTATACTGGAGTAGCTCCAATTAAATTGCGAAAGTGCTGGAATTTTTTACCTGCAGTATAATCTCTCATTTCATTTACCCATTCTCGTTGGTTTCCCTTTGGGTTGAAAGATAAAAGTGTTTTTTCGAAATCTTCCTTTCCTCTTCCTGAATAAAAAAACTTTTCTGCCATTTCAACAGCCCAGCCTTCATTACTTTTGAGAGCGTCCACATACCTTCTATTCCACCCTGTCTGGTAGTTAACTAAATCTTTCACAAAATTTGGGTATCTTTCTGTTAAGAACTTATAAGACACTTTTTCATAGTAGTGTAAAACTGCTTCAACTGGTTTCAACCCACGAAAATCAGAATGTGATAATTCACCCGCCCAGGCAGGGGCTCTAAAATCAAGGTACGCTCCCATGTGCTCACATATTTTGTCTGATAAGTACACACTCTGATGTAATGGACTTTTCCAAGGAACGGGCTTCCTGTGGTCTTTTATAGCTTGGTATATTTCGTGTTTTTCAGAATCTGTGAATTCAGGGTATCCACCGATTATTGTTAAGGCTTTCTCAGCACTAGCTTGTGCATGGCATATTTCTTCAGTGGTTGGCCTCACAATGTCGTGCAAAATCCCTGAAACATAGGCGAGCTGCTGTTCTCTTTCAGTTCCACCAAGGATGCTACAGAACCACACAGCACCATTTGTTGTCCTCTGAATGTGTCCCCATTGATGGATGACAGTTTCTGCTTTTTCGTATGCTGATTTACAGTATTCTGTTAAATTTTGCATACCTGGCGTTAATTCCATACGAGAAATCAACTGTAACCATATATAAACTTTCATGCATCTTAACTGCAATTCCACCATTCCCTCTTAAAGCCTTTTTAGTGGGCTGTCAATTTCAGGTGCTTTAACTATTCGATTTATGCATCTTTTTATCACAATGGGTAAAGGGTTATCTGGTGATGTTACACGTGTAACAAGTGGCACCAACAGCAACCACACCGAAAACCTTTTATGAACCTGGTTGAAACCATTTAAGAAGAACTGTCTACAGCAGTTCTTGTACAATGAAAGAGGTGTCACAATGCCAGAAGAAAAGATAGTAGCTTTTTGTGGGATCATCTGTAGTGGGTGTCCCGCTTTTATTGCTAAACAGACAAATGATAACGAATTAAGAAAAAAGATTGCTGAAGAATGGTCAACAGAAGAATGGCCTCTCAAAGCAAGTGACATCAACTGCGATGGGTGTACTTCAGGAGGAGAAGTGGTTTCATTTTGTGTAGCGTGCGACGTGTGGAAATGCGGAACAGAAAAAGGGTTAAAAAATTGTGCTTTTTGTGCAGTGTACCCTTGTGAAAAACTGGAAATGCCCTGGTCCCAGGTTCCTCAGGCAAAAGAGATCTTGGATAAGATAAGAGAAGCTTTAAATCAGCAGTAAAAGAAATTTGGGATAAATAGGAGGATGCAACATGAAATATGAAGTGAGGAGAATTTAATGGAGAAAAATACGACCAGTATAAACTTCAAAAAAGAGGTGCAAAAAGCAGAAAAGAGAATTAGGCCGTACATAAGAGAATCTCCTGTTGAGTATTCGTTCTATCTCAGTCAATTGGGAAGTTCTCAGGTTTATTTCAAACTTGAAAATATGCAGGTAACAGGGTCATTCAAGATCCGGGGAGTCCTCAATTTTCTGCTCTCATTAACTGACAGAGAACGGGAGAGAGGGATAGTTACTGCATCTTCTGGAAATCACGGCGTGGCGTTCGCTTATGCACTCAAAAAATTTGGCTGGAAAGGAACCATATTTCTACCTGAAAATGCATCCAAAGCAAAAATTCGGGCTCTTCAATCCTATAATGTTGACATGAGGTTTTACGGAACAGATTGTGTTGAGACTGAGGAGTTTGCAAGGGATCAAGCTCGAAATAGCAATCTGGTGTATGTATCTCCCTATAATGATTTGAAGATTATTGGTGGACAGGGGACAATTGGAATTGAATTGATGAGGCAGATCAAAAAAATAGATGCTGTTTTTGTTCCTGTTGGCGGAGGAGGATTAATTTCGGGAATCGCTGGATATTTAAAATCAATTGACAGAACTATTGAAATCGTTGGATGTCAACCGGTAAATTCTCCTGTCATGTACGAATCTGTAAAGGCTGGAAAAATCATAGAAATGGAATCATTACCCACAATTTCTGATGGGAGTGCTGGAGGAATTGAACAGGGTGCTGTAACGTTTGAAATCTGCAGGGATTATGTGGACGACTTTGTTTTGGTCTCAGAAGATGAAATCAAGGAGGCGATTAAGCTTTTTCTGGAAAAAAATTATATGTTAATCGAAGGAGCGGCAGCCCTTTCTCTGGCATCTTACACCAAGATAAGGGAAAAATTTGAAGGTAAGAACGTTGTTTTAATTGTGAGCGGTTCCAAGATCAGTTTGGATCAGTTGAAAGAAATTTTATGTGAAGACGAGGATAAGTAAGAATTTTTGATCTAGACCACATCAGAAGAGGTTAAACAGATTGACTCTGTTCGTGCAATTGTGATGTAATTGAAGACTATATTCTCTGAAAAGACTGAAAAGGATATTGAAATGATTTCAAATGACTTTTAATATGGTATATGATAGTGAAGAGAAATTTGTAGAAGAATTTGTCTTAGAGAAGATTTTAGAATTGAAAAAATGATTTTCTTTACTCTAACTGATCGGTGCTGGCTCAGGTTTTTGACGTGTTTAAGAGATCTAAAGATTGGGGTGTTGATCTAACGTTTTTTGCAGAACAGAAATCTGAATATCGAAAAAAAAACGGATTTGTCACGTCTTTAGGGGGTGAAGAACTTCAACCTTCTTGGGTATCATCTTTTCAAGACTAATGTGATAAAAGGCAAAATTGTTACACGTGTAACACGTGTGAGATAATCACCCGACAATTTTACAACCACAGAAATCAATTACCTTTTTAAGGAAGTCAGGTGTTTATTGACTCATGGATGCAACTTCACCTCTTGTGTTAATGATCCTGATAGCTGTGGTAATCATTGCTATTCCTGCTGTGAGAGTACTTCTGAATAGAAAGAAAAGATAAGCTGGAAAAAGCAATTCAAAATATAACCAAATGAAGCTAGCTTTAGCAAGAAATACTACCTGTATGAAATTATAAACGAGAAATAGAAGCTTTTGAGAAGAATCTCAGGAAATTTGTGGAAAGATTTTGGAGTGTAGAATTGGCTATCTCTGTAAAAGAATTTTTGGAGAAAAGATCTGGAGGAAAAGAGTGGGGAGTTCAGGGAGTACTAGAATGGACAGTAAAAAAGCTTCTAATGACAGAAGAACAGTTCAAGAAACTTAGTTCGGCAGATAGGTTTGATCGTGAAGCTGGGAACCACTCCTGAAAGAAGCACTGGGGGTTTTTCTAGGATCAACTGAAGAAAAAGACAGTATCTATTCAGAATCCTTGAGACTTTCAGATAGATCAGCTAAGCTGAGGAAGGAACTAAAAACCAAAAAAAACCGATTACAGATAGAATATGGTGTCTGAAGATGAGTACATAATTATATTTTAGAAAATTCAGAATTTTGGAGAAAACAATGACAGACATTCTATGATTTCGCACAGTCTATATTATGAAAACCTCATTATTGTGCAGTAGGAATCAAGAGAAGATTTTTAGTTATCCATCCTTCTCATTCAATTCACATTTACGATGCACTGCATCCAATAATGATATAAAAGGAAATAGTAATTTTATTTTATTTCTTTAATTATTTAAACCATGATTTCTTCACTATATCCATAGATTTTCAAACCAATTCCTCCGAAAGCCTTATATGTACGTAGTGGTCTACTACTAGGATACTTATGAAAAGTTCCATGTTTAACGTGTTTGTTCCAGCAAAGAACGGATACTGTATCTATAATACATTCAATCAATCTGTACTGTTCTGTGATGAAGAACTCAAGAATGCGCTGGAAAGCAATCCTGATGTATTACCCTCTGAGTATGGTGCATCTTTGAAGAAAATTGGTGTCATTCTTGAAGATACTACTGATGAACTTCTCGCATACAAGTATCGATATGATTGTAAAGCTTTTGAGACGCACAAAATACAATTTGTTGTCGTCACGACCTACAAGTGTAATCTGGCCTGCCCGTACTGCTACGAGGGAAAGGGTGAGGTCTACTCCCAGAAAATGGACTATGAGATGGCAGAAAAGATTATGAAAGCCATGCAAAATCGAATTCTTCATCTACAGAGCAAGTATATTACTTTAATCCTTTTTGGTGGTGAACCATTATTGAACTTTGATGTGGGGGTTGAAATTATAAAAAAAATGGGTGCGTGGTGTAAAAATCACGATACAGTACTGCGTACCTTTATGGTAACAAATGGTACATTACTCACGAAAGAGATATGTGACCTGTTGAGAGATCACATTGATGGTGTGCAGCTCACTGTAGATGGTCCTCAATTATACCATGACACAACGAGAATCTACAAGAACGGGAAAGGCACCTATACAGATGTGATCTGTGCTCTGAAAACAGCCCTTGAGTGTGGGGTGAATGTATCGCTGCGTGTCCAGATCAGTAAGGAAAACTGCCACAGCATGGACCAGCTTTTCCAGGATTTAAGCCCGTTTTTAGAAAGTGGAAAGGTAACTCTGAATATTGCTCCTTTGTCCCGCTATTCAGGTATCTGCAGCAATTTTTCCTCCCAATTTCTGGAAAAAGAGGATCAGGAGACTGTTTTACCTGCAGTTCTTCAGTATAATCCACATCTTCAGCCAGGTGCCCACTGTATACCGTGTGTAGCATTTTCCAATTCTTTCATCTTTGATGGGAATGGGGACATCTACAAGTGCATTACAACAGTGGGAGAGGACAAGAGAATTGGATACATCAGTGACAAGGGGATAGTATTCGAACCCGAACTGTACACTTTTATGGGGCGTGACCCTTTAAAGATTCCAGAGTGCAGTACGTGCTGTTATCTTCCCCTATGTGGAGGCGGGTGCCCTAGAACGGCTTTTCTCACCCACGGCACCTACCAGAGCGCTGTGTGTGGAGGGAGCAAGAAAGTCCATTACGAGATGATTGCCGCATATGTGAGACGGAAATTCCCCGAGAGGTTTTAAAATGAAGGAGGTGCAAAAATGAAATCTTCGTTGTACAATATGATTGTGCCGTGTAAAAAGGAAAATAAAAAGGAAAAGGAAAATGAAAATGAAAAGAGAAATGGAAATAAAAATAAAAGGAGATATAAAAATGAAAAGAGATTTGCAGTTTTTAATACACTGCATGGGTCTCTTCTCTTTGTAGATGAGGAACTCAAATCCATACTGGAAGCTGAAACATTTGACCTGTTAGACGAGGAGACGCTCACAACACTGAAAAGGCTGGGAATTGTCATTGATGACTTAGATGAGAAAAAATTTTTGTCTTTTCATATGAAGAGCCTCATTTACGCATCACGCAGTGCAAGTTTCAGTGTACTGCCCACCTATGCGTGTAATCTAGCATGTCCTTACTGTTATGAGGGATGTGGGGAGCTCCACAGGGGTACCATGTCAACAGAAATGGTAACGCAGGTTATCCAAAGTATAAGAGCGTACTGTCTGGATAATGGTATCTGCAATTTGGGATTAACCTTATACGGAGGAGAACCCTTACTCCACAAAAAAGCATCACTCAACCTGGTTACAACCCTGGGGAAATGGGCAGGACCTGAAGGGATTGCATATAAGTGCAATATGATCACCAATGGTACCTTAATCACTGAACAAATCCTTTCTGAGTTTGAACCCTATTTGAAGATGGTCCAGCTCACTGTAGATGGCCCTCACCTGTACCATGATAAAAAGAGAGTGCAGAAAAACGGGGAAGGCACCTACGAGACCATTATGGGAGCTGTTAACACGGCACGTGATTGTCATATCAAGGTCATGATCAGAATTCAGGTGGCACAAGATAACATTCATGAAATAGATACCTTATTCCAGGATCTGGCAGAGAGGGGGTTTAACAAAGATGAGAACATCCACGCCTACGTGTTCCCCTTGATGAGTATCAATGATGTGTGCAGTTCGTATGCTTCGCTCTGTTCGGAAGAAGATGCTCAATTACTCCCGCAGTTATGGCGTACAGCTCGAGAATACGGATTTGACATGGTCTCAAAACCAGTCCAAATCTTCCGCTCACCTTACTGCTCCTTTGCTGCACTGCACTCTTTTCTGGTGGATGCTTTAGGCGATGTCTATACTTGTGTTTCCGTCGTGGGAGATCAAAAGTATAGGGTAGCCCGTATCACTGAAAAAGGGTTGAAAGATATTACTCCAGAGCTGTACGCGTTCACTGTCAGAGATCCTACAGAAATTAGAAAATGCCAGAACTGTGTGGTGCTTCCCTTGTGTGGAGGAGGCTGTGCCCACAGGGCATACCAGAAGTATGGGAGCTATCAAGCAGGTGACTGCACACTACACAAAGGGCTAGAAGAGGAAAAACTGGTTTTATACTTAGAAAAGATGTATCCAGATCGGATGGGGTGATACAACGAACCCATCTCGTTACAACCTTTTTTTTAAAATGAAAGATGGCAGATATATGCTTTTCAATACCTTCAGCCGCTCAAAATTACTTGTAGATGATGAGTTAAAAGAAGTGATTGAAACTGGTCACTTTGATAAGGTGGACACAGAAATGGTGGAGCAGCTCCGGCGATGCAGTGTGGTAATAGATGATACTACAGATGAATTCAAGAAATTTACCGATTTATATAATAAACGGGTGTACACACCATTTGAGTATGAGTTCACCATTATTCCCACGTACGACTGTAATGTAGCCTGTTACTACTGTAATCACTCGAATAAGACACTCTCTCACGAACTGCTGCAAAAGTTGAAAGTATTTTTCTCAAAAGAATTGGAGAAAAGTGAATGTAAAAATGTGGCTGTGCGCATTGCAGGAGGAGAACCTTTATTACACCCGGAACTTGTTTTTGACATCCTGAAAGAATTGTCCTGTATCACAGAAGAGTACGGCAAGAACTTCTTCAGTGCACTGGCCACTAATGGAACATTGCTGACAAAAGAAGTACTCGAAAGGCTGTCATTCTTGAATGCAGTACAGGTAACCTTTGAAGGGTGCCGCAGCTTTCACGATCATGTCAGGCACGACTATACAGGCACTTTTGACCGAGTAGTAACCAGTGCAGAAATGGTACTGAATGCAGGTATTGTGCTGAATGTGCGCGTTCACGTCTCACAAGACAGTATACCTAGAATGGAAGAACTCTTCTGGTTCCTTCATTCTTCTGGCATATTAGGGTCTCACACCATGATCACTGCAGCTCCTGTGGTGACCACCACAATCTGTCCGCTTTATCCCTCAAAGTGTACTGAATCTGAAGCTGCTTCCTTGTTACCACAAGCCTGGGAGGAAGCAAAAAAGTGTAGAATCTCACTTTCAGGGATGCCCAGCCCTGCTTATGAGAGATTGGCGTGCCCCTACGTGACTCCCACGTCGCTGATTGTAGACCCCACAGGTACTATCTACACGTGCCTCATGGCTGCCAACGAGAAAACTGATGCAGCAGGCTCGCTGGAGAAGGGCTTTCATTCTCCTATTTCTGACGTGCCCGATTTTAGGGACACTGAATGTGAGGAGTGTCAGTTTTTAGTGCTGTGCGGTGGATACTGCACCTGGAGACAATGCCAGTCTGAGCCAGGCAGCTGTGAGACGCGTTCTCTGTTGGCAGAACGGGTGAAGCTCCACCTGAAAAGTACCTATCCTCTCATGGAGTGAATCTCTGTGAACCACGTACCTCTCAACGTTGTGATCTATTTTATGCTGACAATTTTAATTTCTTTGAATATCTAAAAGAACGTAATTATTAAATTAAACTACATTATTTACCCATATATGTAACAATACCAGAATCACCACTCTGTGATTGGACAAATCCCAAAACCAGAAACCCAAAAGTTTATAAACTGGCATGAAAGAATCAGGGAGAAGAGTGAAAGTGCTCCGCACGTGTTGCGCAGTCCCCCGCTGGTATTCTATGAATCCTGGCGTCATCTTGCCCGTACTGTGGCACCATACGTAACAAGAACAGATCCCATACCACTGAGAACTGTTCAGAAGGTAATCCCATGGCAATCATCGAAGCTGTCAACCTGTCAAAATACTACGAACCCCCCCGTGAAGGTATCTTTGGATGGAGACAGATCTTGAAAGAAATCAAAGGCCCCCAGCAAACACTGCTGGCTCTCAAGGATGTGAATTTGAAAATTGAAAAAGGAGAGCTCTTCGGGTTATTAGGCCCTAATGGAGCAGGGAAAACCACGTTCTGCAAGATTATGAACGCTTTAGTCATCCCCACCAAAGGGAATGTATTCATCAATGGAATGGATTCAGTCAGGTTTCATCGCACCATAGCTTCCCGGATGGTTACCATCTTTGCAGGCGACCTAGACATCTGGAATGTGTTCACCCGGAGGCTCACTGTGTGGAGAAATTTGGAGTTCATGGCCAAGTTGTGGCACGTTCCTGACGAAGTGCTTTCTGAGAGAATAGAGTATGCAATCAACACTCTCCAGCTGGAGAGCAAGAAAACAGAATGGTACCAGAAACTCTCTACAGGATTAAAACAGAGAGTATACCTGGGATTATCCCTCGTGGTCCAACCAGAGATTGTAGTCCTGGATGAACCCACTATCCACCTGGATGTGCCCTCAAAAAGGATCGTTCATACAGTGATAAAAGAGCAGTTGTGCAAAACTCTGGGATGTACAGTGATCTTGACTACCCACAACATGGAGGAAGCTGAAAAACTCTGTGATCGGGTGGCCATTCTAGACAGAGGAGTGGTACGAGTGGTGGATAAGCCTGAGAACATCAGAGGGTTCTCAAGAGCTTTTGATGTTCTGGAAGTGAAATTAAAAGATTATAATCCCTCTCTTTTTGAAAAATTAGATAACCTCAACTGTATAGAGAAAGCCCAGTTAATCAAATCACATACACCCGTTTTGAGGCTGTACTTCAATGAAAAAGAGAAGTATATTACTGAAATCATTGACTGTCTCATGAAGAATGCTACAGTAATGGATTTGAGGCTAAAAGAGCCTACATTCGAGGACGTCTTTTTGTCTGTGTTGCAAGGTGATGACCATGAACAATCCAGTTAAAGATTTTAAGGTTATTGTCGAATTTTTAAGGTTAAACAGGGACTTATTCTTTAGCTGGAGGGCAGAAAGTACGATGCAGTTGCTCCAAGTGGTCATCAATGTAACTCTCGTGGGTATTTTTGCTCAGTTGGTGAGTCTGGATGCAAACATTGAACAATACGGTACTGCTACATTTCTGGACTTTTTTTTGATTGGCCAGATCGTCAACAATTTGGTGTATCTCCCTTCAGGAAGTATTTCTGGCATCTTAATGGGCCGGAACTTTGCAGGGCTGTACATTGCTCCCATACCGTTGTGGCTGATCTTTTTGGGAATGAACAGCTGGATGATCATGTGGAGGCTCATGACTAATTTCTTGTTCATTGGTATTGCAGTCATCACCTTCGGGATGACCTTCCACTTAAATTTTGGTGTTATAGTGGTTTTCTTCTTTTCCATACTACTGATGATTGCTCTCGATCTGTTTGCTGCAGGATTTATTGTGGCCACAAAGAGTAAACAGGACCCTATTAACTGGTTCTTAAGAATATCTGCCACACTAGTGAGTGGAACGTATTTTCCACCAGAGGAGTTACCAGTGTGGATTCAGCCCATATCAAAGATACATCCCCAGACATACATCCTGAAACTGGCGCGGTTGACTATTGGAGGGGGACGAACCTTGACAGAAGTGTGGCCAAATCTGGTGAACCTGGTGATAACAAGTTTGATCATGCTGGTCATTGGGTATTTTATGTTTCAGTATGGGTTCAGAAGAGCGAGACTTGCAGGAACATTGGGACACATGTGATGGGGTTAGTGGTTAGGCAGTAGGTTGTTACACGTGTAACACAATCACGTGTAACACAATCACCCGACAATTTTACAGTCCTGAGACCAGAGATTATATATACTCAATAGTACTTGGAGGTTTGGGTGTAATATCGTATACCACTTTTATGACACCTGGAATCTCCTTTAATATTCTATCTGTAACTTTTTCCAGTTTTTTCCAAGGGATTTCAGTGGGAAGAGCAGTTAAAGCATCTTTTGATTCAACACAGCGTATCGCAATAATATCTCCAAATACTCTCTTTCCATTAACAGTGCCAGTAGCTTTATCATGAAAGAGGACAGCCAGAACCTGGAAGGGATTCAACTCCAAAAGCTCTTCTTCCACAATAGCAGTTGCCTTTCTCACTACAGATACGCGTTCAGGTGTTACCTCCCCAATGACTCTGCACGCTAACCCTGGACCAGGGAAGGGGATTCTGTTCCACAATTCTTCAGGAAGCCCCAAGGTTTTTCCTACTTCTCTCACCTGATGTTTGTAGATGTCTTTTAAAGGTTCTACAATGTGTAACCCATACGCTTGAGGATTGATCCCTATCTGTTCCAGAACATTGTGTTGAGTTTTTATTCCTCCTTTTGTTTCTTTTATGTCGGCAGCTATGGTGCCCTGAATTAAATAGTCAGCTTTAAGGTCTTTTAGGGTTCTCCCCAAAACGGTATAGAAAGTATTTCTGAAGGCTTTTCTTTTGTCTTCTGGATCTGTTTTCCCCTTTAGATTATCAAAAAACTCTTGTTGCGCATTTATGATTAGGACATCAAGTCCTCCTTCTCTAAAGATTTTTTCCACTGCTTCAGGTTCACCTTCTCGCATCAGCCCATCATCGATGAATACTACAGTCAAATCTTCCAAAACAGAGCTGGCCAGAAATGCACATACTGTACTGTCCACGCCGCCTGATGCTGCCACCACAGCTTTTCCTTTTATTGGGTTGAGTTCTTCTTTCTTCTTTTCAATATACAGTGCAGGATCAAACATGTGGTGTGGTGTGAAGAGGGGGTTAAAACCTTTTTGGTCATACAGGCTCAAGGGTTGACAATTATCTTTTTGTTACACGTGTAACATCGCATGGTTATAACGTTAAAACTGATATTCCAAGAGTAATTATTGTTGCAGATTTTCAGGGTTCAACCGTCCTGTAAGGATGATCCATGCACATAAAACCCCTAAAGGTATCCAGCCAAGTATTCCCAGATACGTCACAAATACCATGTTTGGCCCACCTATGAACAGGTATATAGTCAGTGATCCACCGACCGCATTGGTGGCTGCATGTGCCAGGCATGCTGGCCAGATACTTTCACTTTTTAATCTGAGCCATCCAAAGATGATGGATAAAAGGATGGTAGACACCGGGAATAAGACCAGTCCCAAAAGAGGATGCTCAGGGAAATTGTATCCTCTCAAGTTGATAGGGTAATGCCACACTCCCCAGATGATCCCTGTTGCTACAGCAGCCAATACAGGGTTGCTGCTGAATAGCCGGATTTGTAAATAGCTCCGCCAGCCAAATTCCTCACCCCACAGTAAAGGTGTTACAATTACTGCGTTAATCATGACCTGTACGACAATGAGTACAAAGAAAGCTCCTGGAGAAAGTGGAGGGAGCTGCATTCCTGGTGCTAGTGTGCTGAACGCACGCTGTAACGTAAAATCAGGGCCACTAACCCTGAATGCAATAGCTAAAAAAACGATACAGAATACCACCACTAAGGGGAGAATCCACCCAACAAGGTAGTATCGCCACTTCTTTACATTTAACTTTAGTCCTGCATCAGCAAATCCTTCACAGGTGACCCATTTCCGAACGATGATACACGCGATTGCAGGTGCGAAAGCTCCAGGTAAGATCACGAATTGGAACAGTGGGTGTCCAACTGATAATCCTTTTCGGATTGGTATCTCCCACAAAATCCATGCCATACCAAAGGCGATCAAGAGGTAAGCGAGGACCCCTTTTGTTTTTGCATTCATGGTAACCCTCTTGTGTGTCTAAGGATGTGTTCCTTTTTAAATTATGGGTGCTAAGTGAATGCTGAAGTTACAGGAACCGATTTAGCAAGCCAAAGGATGTTGCAGGAATTCCATGAGCAATCTTTGTAATGGAAGTTCACGAACATAAGGGCGGTACGATGTCAACTCAAAATGTACGTAGAATGGGATATGATTAAATAAAAGCCAATGTTGTTACACGTGTAACAATTTTGAGGTAACCACCAATCTGACCGAATTGTCAAAGGATTCATATACTTAGAATAGGAGAAGATATATACACATGAAAGAAATTGAAGAATTCGCCAAAACTCTCTGCAGCAAAGACGAGGAAGATCCACATTTGTTCGAACATGTTGAATTAGTCAGAAAATACGCAGTAGAACTGGCCAAAATTGAGAGTGCAGACGTTGAAGTGTGCGAAATAGCTGCTTTACTCCATGATATTGGAAAGTGTAAAGGAAGAGAAACCCACCGCATTACAGGAAAAGATCTAGCAGAAGAATTTCTCAACACAATCAATATTCCAGAAGAAAAGAAACCCCTCATTCTGAAGTGCATTTTAAAACACAGGAGCAGGTTCTCCTCAGAGGACAATGAAATTGAGGTCAAAGTCATTCAGTCTGCAGATTGTTTGGGAGCCCTTTTTAACGATAGATGGCAGGAGCACTGCAGGAAAACAATGCCTAAAGATGTTTTGTTGGAGTTCTACAATGTAAAAGCCTTAAAAAAGATCAATCTGGAATCTGCCAAGAGAATTGCAGTACTACAGCTCAAAAAATTGAAAGAACAATAAAAATCATGAAATCGTGAATCTGTAGGCAAAGACAGCTTTTTCAGGTTTTGGTATTCTCCTTTCTGGCTCCATTCTCCTTTCTTTGAATCTTCCAAAATTGTAATTCTGGGCCAGATTTTACTTTCTTTCATGACCGAAAATTTTATAAGGGTAGAAAAGGATGAAGAGCCAACTCACTATAAAAGTAAAAGGAGGTGTAACTCATGAAGTTCAAGGCCAAGAAAGTCGAGACTGTTGCCACTACCCTCATTACTGACTGCAACAACCCCTGGAAAGAAACCAAAGTACAGTGCCTGTAAACCTTCTTTACAGCACTTAAATGTCTTTTTTTATTTTATTTTACTTTTTCCATAATAAGTGTTGAAACTGGAGATGATTAAGTGCCGTACCTGAGAATCACCAAGACCGTTTTAGTAAGGAAAATGCCTTTAGGAATATACCTGCATGTTCCTTATAGGTTCCAACTTGAATCGTACTACCCTATCTTGGAAATTGATGAATTTACAGAAGAACTACTGCAATTATGTGATGGGACACGAACACGGGAAGAGATTTTACAGCACTTATCACAGGAGAGCGGAGAACCTGTGGAGGAGTTTGCTGATGACTTTGACGAGTTTGTGGAATATTTGGTAGGTGAAGGTATTTTAAAATGGGTAGAGAAACCTGAATTGGTGGAGCCCCTCTACAAGAGGGACAGACCATCTGCAATCTCTATAGATGTCACCTCTGCGTGCAATCTACACTGCCCCTTTTGCCAGGCTGAGGCAGGGTCTCCCCGTGAAGATGAATTGACACTGGATGATCTCGTCCCTCTAGTGGATCAGGTGAAAAAGTTCAAGCCAACACCCTTTGCTATCAGTGGAGGGGAACCCTTACTCAAAAAAGAGATGGTTTTATATCTGGTGGAAGAGTTATCTCCTATCAGAGAAACGGTGGTAACAATTTTCACCAATGGTACGTTAGCAACCAAAGATTACGCGCAGCAATTGTACGATGCAGGATTACGAATTGCCAGAGTCAGTGTGGATGGGCACACTGCGAAGCTGCACGACCAAATCAGAGGAAAGGGAACCTTTCAAAAGACATTACAGGGGATAAAAAACCTGAAAGAGGTGGGTATTCACGTTGATATTGTATCGGTGATCTCAAAGATAAATTATCCGTACATGAAAGAGATCAGAGAGTTTGTCTCTCACCTGGGGGACAGTTTTGGCATAGCTAATATTGTTCCTGCTGGAAGAGCTGCGGGTTCAGATTTGCTGTTGAGCCCGGAAGAAATTTTCAATGTCAAAATGGTCTTATCTGATGTAGAAAGGATTGAAACAGGCGTGAGCCCTCGCAACAGGTGCAATGCAGGAGAG
>Ga0209427_10003116_pt1 | contig 19489 bp, 12 predicted proteins | sample DeeMarSWOR136_30_FD_187465 | JGI IMG/M metagenome (GOLD analysis project Ga0209427, IMG submission 187465) | Marine sediment microbial communities from White Oak River estuary, North Carolina - WOR-1-36_30 (SPAdes) (version 2) | ecosystem: Environmental > Aquatic > Marine > Intertidal zone >...
GACAGCACGAGAATGGTATTATCGCAAACAGGCTTAACCTTAGCCAATCTGGAATCCCCCTTCACTCGTACGGGTACCAAATTCGAGAAAAAGTTCACATTTAAAGTATCCCCGGCGCATGCGGCTGGACTGGCAAACGCAGGTTTTGATGTCGTGAACCTGGCGAACAACCATATTTTAGATTATGGTATCGAAGGATTAAACAATACGCTAACCATTCTTGATTCCATTGGTCTTGCTCATTGTGGCGCCGGGCTCACCCTTGAACAGGCGCAAATGCCTGCAATTCTCAAAAGAAATGGTTTACGAATCGCTGTCCTCGGTTATTCAATGACCTTTCCGGAGGAGTTCTGGGCAACAGATTCAACCGGGGGGACGAACTACCCTAATAAATTAAAAGCGAACGTTGAGCACAGCGATTCCATAGCAGATTTTACCATCGTCACATTTCATTGGGGAGCCGAGGGAATGAACCATCCTAAAGACTACCAAAAGCATTTTGCTCATCTTGCCATTGATGCTGGAGCTGATCTTGTGCTGGGGCATCATCCACATGTATTGCAGGGATTAGAAATTTACAAAAACCAGCTTATCGCCTATTCCCTCGGCAACTTCAGTTTTTCATCTTATAGCAAAACAGCAGTCGAGAGTATGATACTGAAGGTATATTTAACAGATAATGGTTTGCTTTTTGCCAAAGTCATCCCAATTTCAGTTAACAATATTGATATCGCGTTCCAGCCCAGAATTTTAAAAGGCGCAGCAGCCGATACTGTAATTTCACATTTAAGAAAATATTCGGAATCCCTCAATTCCACCAGCATAATTGATAATGACGGCTATATTTGGGGTATGAAATTTATTGCGCCAGTTGAGTTAGCGCAGCAAGCTGTGGATGGTAAACGTGAAACAGTAGATGTGAAACGAAAAGGCCATTTTTAAATATTAACGTAGCGAGTAGGATTAAATAACTTTCCCATTTGTATTTTGTTGACATTGAGAAAATAAATACTAAATTTTCACTATTTTTCCCCATGTTTTAATTCAAGGAGGATGAAAAATGAAAGTTGATGATCGAAGCGCTATTGCTGAGCATTTGATTTATCAACTTTGGGAAAAGAATTATTTTGCTTCCATCCCATTGAAAACAATCGATGGTCTCCATGTCGATATTATTTCAAATGGAATCAGGAATAACGATGCTGGACCTGATTTTAAAGAAATTGTGATAAAGCTTGACGATAAAATTTATCATGGCGACCTGGAAATTCATCGTGCACCAGAAGACTGGTATCAACACAGCCATCATGCCGATCCTGCTTATAACAATGTAGTCATGCACCTGGTTATCGGTCCCGAAAAAATGGATGAGCCTGCTATTAAATTGAATCGTCAGCCAGTCGTAGCCCACGTCTTTGTTGATATCCCGGACGAAAAATTTTTATACTTAGCAAAAAGATATCGACTGTCAACTACAAAAGAAACTCTGGAACATTCGATTTGTGATTTGAATGAGAAAGAAGATAGCTACAAACTTGCCATAATAGAACATTACAGTCGTCAGCGTCTCCAAGCCAAAGCAGATCGATTTTCCGAACAGAGGCAAACCAGCTCCTGGAATCAAATTTTCTATGTTGGGATCATGGAAGCACTGGGATACTCCAAAAATCAGATTCCCTTTCGCAAATTAGCTCAATTATTTCCGTTTGAAGCATTAATGCGAGAATTGCAAGACATTTCAAAAGATGAAACATTGATAGTCCCGCTGGGTTTATTATTAGGGATTGCTGGATTATTACCCAGTCAGGATCCTTCATTCGATTGGAGGAAAATTAAAGATCAGGAGACACATGATTATGTACCCCAACTTGAGAAGGTATGGCGCTCATTTTCAGATCGTTTGGGATTAAATTCAATGAGCAAAGAAGAATGGCAATTTTTCAGGCTACGCCCTTCAAATTTTCCAACGAGGCGGTTGGCCGGAGCCAGTTTGATTCTTCCGCAATTTGTCAAAGAAGGTATTCTGGAAAATATTTTGAAAATATTGGTTGGATTAAAAAATAATAATAAACTATTAATCAAAGAACTGGAGAATCGTTTTATTTGTAAAACAGGCGGCTATTGGGCTACACATTATCTGCTTGAGGAAAAACCACCTGATTTGTACGACACGCAATCAGCAACACTGATAGGAAGAGAAAGATCTCGTGATATTGTAATAAATGTGATCCTGCCCGGGATACTCGCCTATGCCAGCGAAATTGAAAATGCTCAATTAAAGAATAAAATTTTACAAATCTACCAGGAATATCCAAAATTATCATCAAATTCGATTATCACCAAAATGACCGAAAGCCTATTTGGTAGAAGTACTAAAGCAAAAAAGTTAGTCAACACTGCTGCTAAACAACAGGGATTGATACATTTATACAAACTTTACTGTCACCGTGGGGAATGTGAAAAATGTCGAGAAGAAAGGGAGCAACTCTGAAAAGGTTGGTAATCAATTGTAATTTTCCTTCGCCCATTGTTTTGAAATTTAACCGACAAAAGAACATTGGAAATTAACAGGTAATGGAGAAAATAAATGTCTCAAGATAATTTAGTAAGTCTCATTTTTGTTGCGTTGCTCCTATTTCTGCTTTTTACCTTTTGTGGAATTGTTATTAAGCGCTACTGGATCGATAAAAAATCTGTCACCTCTGGCAGCCAGTTTGTCGGCGAAAATATTTATATGCAATGGCAGAATAAGGATAAAAAACGAGCGATGGAGCACGTAATTTATAAAAAAGAAGATGAAGAAGAAGACGATGATGAAGGCGAAGGATTGCATCGAAATTAAAGGAAATAGGTTCAGGCTATCACAGGTGCTTGTGCAAATTACTATGGTGTCTCAAATGGCTGATTTCACTCAGATATTTGTTTGGAAATAGAGGACGAACTTTATAGATTTACTTTCGACAAAAGTTATGGGAAAAAGATATAGATTAGATGGATTTAACCGAGATTTTATTATCGTAGGATCAAATTAATTTCGATGTTGAAGCAAACAGATTCCATCGCTCAGAGCGATGGAATCAATCCACAATCACTTTGATCTGAGTATAATTGGAAATTATGCTAAAAATTGTAGGACAAGATGACATCTTGTTCTACTCTTTTTTATCAATCAATAAAACATATACCGATAATCTTTTATCTTTGCATTTTCTTTTAAGTTTGTGTACCAATTATTATAGGCAGTACGCTGCTTATTTTGCAGCAGTTCGTTCATTAGCGTCTGTTTCTGGTAGTCAAAAGTTGATTCATCGAAATCCTGTTTTTCAACTAGTTTCATAACAAATGGTCCTCGTGTGCCTTCCACAACTCCTGAAATCTCATCAACTTCCAGACCAAAGGCAGCACCGATAAAATTGGCGTCCCTGCCAACATTTCGAACAAATCCGTTCAGCGCAAAGAAATCAGATTCAACAACTACGAGCGAATCCTGCTCAGCCAATCGTTCAAAATCGTCTGGAGTTTGGATTCTTTCCCTAAATTTACGGGCTGCCTCTTCGGCCGATTCGTTCTGTTTTTCCCTTCGGATAATATTACTGATTGTATTTTCAACATCTTTCAAAGGTTTCGTTCGCTTTTTTTGAATATCAATTAACTGATAGATCATGTAACCGCGATCTTCCAAATAGGTGACCCGACTAACTTTTCCTACTTTAGCGTGGAATATTGCCTCAACAGTTCTCTTTTGCATACCTAACCTCGGAATAAAACCGCTGTTTCCAAAAAAGTCAGAAGTATCCACCTTAACTTTTTCATTCATGACTGCATTATTAAATCCTTCCTCATTTGCAATTTCAGCAAAGTAGTTGGCATTGTCACGAGCTGCCTCAGACGTATTTCTTGTGGGTTCAACCTTAAGAAGAATATGCCTGGCTTTTACTTTTTCTTTACCATCCTCAACTTTCTTATCTTCTACTTTGATGATATGAATACCGTGTTGAGTAAGGATCGGTCCAATAACATCTCCAATATTTGCTGAAAACGCCGCATCTTCAAATGGTTTTACCATAACTCCTCGTTCGAAATAATCTAAGTCTCCTCCTTTTTGAGCTGAACCTGGATCATCGGAATATGTCTTGGCAAGAGAAGCAAAATCAATACCTTGATTAATACTATCCAACAGTGTTTCTGCAAAGACTATGACTTCGTTGGTGTCAGCGGAAGATGGTGTAACCTCAAAAAGTACATATTGTATTTTTCTCTTCTCATCCTCTAGATAATCTTCTTTATGCTCATTATAATATTTTTCAATATCTTTTTGTGTTATTTGAGCTTCATCGACTTCATAATTGTTTGAATTGAAAAAGATGTACTTGATTTTAACCTTCTGGTTTCGTTCGATAAATTTCTGTTTTGCCTCTTCCTCAGTGACAAACACAGATGATACGACTTCTTGATAGATTTTATTAAAAGGTAAAGTGCCCGCTATATAATTTTGAATATATGTCCAGAATGGTGCATTTCTATCGTCAGATAAAGCAGCTTGATATTTTTGAATATCAAAATTACCCTTATCGTCTTGAAAATTTGGGTTTGATCTTAAAAATTCAGGTGGATTCTCAAAAATATGGTATGCGATTTCATTTTTCGTTACACTAATATTTAATTTTTCAGCATACTGTCGAATCAAAATATCACGTATTAATTGTTCCCACATTTGCTCTTCTAATTGTTGTAACTCATATCCCTCTGGCTCTTTCTTGTTTTGTTCTCGATATGCGTCGATTTGTTGTTGACGAAAATCATTGAAATGTTCATAAGATATATTTTCTCCATTAATCGAGACAATCGTGTCAGGTCTACGCCCGAACAGATGGGTAATATCTGCCCCTCCGACAAGCCCACCAATAGTCATACTTAATACAAATAAAACCAGCAAAACAAATAAAATGATGTGCGTGTTTTCACGCATTTTTTTCATTAAAGGCATAACTACTCCTCACTAAATAAGATATCTATCAAACAAAATTGAATAAATCATTTGCTGTGATCACATGAGAAAAATGTCGATTAATATAGTAATAAGATCAAAAAAATGCAAGGTATTTTTAAGGTTGAACGGTTTCAATTTTGAAATGTTTCGCTCATTTATTGTTACCCTATCAATTACTTGATATTAATCAATTGCTTTAATTATTTACTTTTAAAAAGTCAACAAGTTATAAATCGAACTTTATTCCATTCGATTCATCAAAATTTTGATTAACTTTTGTAGTTCGCCTGATTTATCATCTTGTTTTCGGTATCGAATAATAATATCACTTTTCCCATTATTGTCGAGATCATATACTGCAACATCATCGCCGTTTTTTGGCAGATTTACTTCGACTTTTAAATCTGCGGTGCGAGAAAATATTTTATCGCTATCACCTTTATAAATTTCAAATTTCCTCTGATCAACAGCGCTGATCAAATCCAATAAACCATCGCCATCAAAATCACCATTCAATCTGAAAACAGGCGTGGTACCGCTGCCCTCGGCAGAACTTTCGTTAATAGAAAAATCGAATTTTATTGTTAAATTTTTCTCAAGGTCAGGCTTTTCGGGATAGAGGCCGTTTTCGTTCATTTTATAAATCGACACATCTAAGGTTACCTGTTTGGTCAGTAATATTTTGATGATCCGAAGCAATCCCAATTTTATGGAAGGGATCGCCAGATCGATTTTACTATCATTATTAAAATCTATTAGCTTGTGTTCAAACTGAACGCCTGAAGAGACAATGATCTGATCTGGCGTAAGAGAAAATAACCGATCTTTTTGCAGCTTGCCAAAGTAAATTTGAATCTGGCTTTGCGGATTAAAAATACTTTCGCGGGCAGAGATTTTGCTTGCCAGCATATCGATTATCCCATCGTCATTAATATCCTTTAAAAATTGAATGACAATTTCCTCACCGACTTTCTCCTCATCTTTAAAAAATTCCATATTGAAATTCAAATCTGGGGTTGTCGAATAGCTTCCATTTTCTTGTTGGTAAAATATAGAAAAATTATCCTTTTCTAACGTGATAATATCAATTAAATCGTCTGTATTGCAATCTGCAAAATATAAATCTTTCGGGGAATAGCTAACCGATATGTTTCGATGTGAATTAATGTTAGTTTTTGAAGGTAATCTCAGTTGACTTAATATTTCCCAGGTTCCGCTGTCGGAATAGGCGTAGACAAGATAATTATTAAATTGAGGGATTAGTATTTCATCTTTCCAATTTCGATTTATATCTTTGACAAAATCCCAATAGATGAAGTCATCGACATCTCTGTTTTTAAATATTGATGAAGTTTTGATAATTAGCTTTTTGGTTAGATCATATTTTTGATTTGATTCCAGAGCATAACAATAGATACCATCGTTCATTAAAAGTACAAACTCTCTGCCTGGAGTTTCAGGCACTAAATTGCCAAAGTCGAACAGAATGGTTTCGCGATGGGGGGCAAACTTTTGCATTTTATCGTTTAAAAAACCTGTTTCTGTTTGCCAGAGAATATTGATGTATTTTTTTGAATTCAGCGATTTACCTTCTTCCGTAAACGCTATGATTTCTTTAAGACTATCTCCATTCAAGTCGATAATTTCATATTTGTAAACTTTGCCAGTTAATTTGATATCCTGAGTTTCAAAAAGTGCATCATTTTGCGCAGATAAAATACATGGAACCAGAAATAAAAAGGAGAAAATTTTCCTCATGCTAAAATATCCTTTCGTTTCAATATATATTTAGCTAAAAATAAAAATATAATACCAGTACCTAAATTTGTCAACAAGCACCAGTAAATCCTTGGTGCCCAACTTGATGCTAAACCATGGGAAATTTCTTTGGCGGTATTTATTGGGAAATAAGTGAAAGAAGTAAACAGGAAATTTCTTACATTAGCAAACTGTGAAATAATATTGAAAATAAAATAAAGACAAATAGTCAATCCAATCGCCACCCCTGGTTTTGGAATTAGCATAGCGATAAAAGCTCCAAAAATGCCCAAAGTGAATATGGTTATAAAACTGAATATGAACGCAAGAAAATGGTTCGAAAGAAGGGATGTCCAGGTCGAAATAATATAACCTCGCTCCTCAAGATTTCCCATGCTTCCCTTAATTGCTCCCATCAAGGCGCCCACAATGAATATCGCGGAAAGAAAAACCAGGACAATAAATCCGATTGTAACAATTTTTCCGAATAGGAATTGGAAGCGGCTTACCTGACGGGTTAGTATGTTTTTGATGGTACGATCTGAGAACTCATCAGCCACGATATTAATTGAAAGGATTAAAATTAGCAGGGAAGCGATTTGTAACGCCCAGGATGCAGCGAAGCTAAGAATTTGCCAGCCAGTAGCTTTGCCCATGTTGAAAATTTCAACACTGGAAAGTTTTGTACGGAAAAGAGCCACAACTATTGTAAAAATAATTATGAAAAGTAAAGAGAAAATTGGAAATCGCTGATTTTTCAATTTTAAGAGTTCGATTGAAAACAGTGTTATTACTTTTTTCATAATATTAAGAGAAGTATAATTTTTGACGTATTAACTGCTCTGCTTTTAAAATTCGTTTTGTCGCGTTGTACAATTAAAGAAATGGATCGATGAAGTAATGGATTGTTGGAGTAAAAAAGATCTCCCTTACTCCAATACTCCTATTTAACAGTTTTTACCTTTTTTAGACTTGAACATTTCCCATCAGCCTTAAATAAAGCTTCTCCAAATTTTCATCCCCCGGCTGAATCAGTTGCTTAACAGCGCCTTGAGCGATGGTTTTGCCATTATTTAATATCACAATTTGATCGCAGAGCTGTTCTATTTCAGAAAGCAGATGACTTGAGAGTAAAATTGACAAGTTATTGTTCTTAGCAAGAGTCTTAATCAGTTTACGAATCTCGATCATTCCCTGGGGATCAAGTCCATTGGTAGGTTCATCCAAAATTATGATTTTTGGTTTATGGAGAATCGCTGCAGCAATACCCAGGCGCTGGCGCATACCTTGCGAGAATTTTTTCACTTTGTCATCTGCTCGATCAGATAATTTAACTTGAGCTAAAGCCCAACTTATTTCATTTTGAGAAGAATTTTGCCAATGGGAAATCCGATAAAGTATCTCCAAATTTTTCCTGCCAGATAGATAATTGTAAAAATAAGGCAATTCAACCAGACTACCAATATGGGAAATCGCGTTCAAAAAGTTATCCGAAAGCTTGTTTCCGTTTATTACAATTTCACCAGTAGTTGGCTTAATCAATCCTAACATCATTCGAATAATGGTTGTTTTTCCTGCTCCATTAGGACCGAGTATGCCGACAATTTCACCAGGTTGAAGAGACAAATTAAAATTATCGACCGCAGTAAAAGCACCGAAATTTTTGCATAAATTTTGCGCTTGTAAAACCGGCTGTTGATTGATTTCCAAAATAACCTCGAATCATAATATAAAAAAAATAGAACAATTTTATGAACTTGAATATATAAATTTAATGTAACGAAAACAAGAACAATTTATGATTATTAGAATTCGTGGTTAAAATTTCTTTGCCTATTGTGTAATAGATTTATTGTTAAGTATCTAATCAGAATGCCAAGCTTTTTCCTTGACTATTAAAACCGAATTCCTTATATTAACTCACTTAAATTAGGTCAGTTTAATATTGAATAAATAGAATAGTTGAATTTAAGGAGGATGTAATGAAATTTGAACATGAAAAAACCAATGATATTTTAAAATGGTTTGAAGGAATTACGAAAATTCCCCGTTGCTCAAAAGAAGAGGAAAAAATTTGTGCATGGCTGATGGATTGGGCAAAAGAAAACAATTTTGAATCGAAGAACGATAAAACGGGAAACCTGGTTATAAAAGTTCCGGCCTCTCCCGGTTACGAAAACGCCCCAATTACGGTAATTCAGGGACACATGGATATGGTGTGTGAAAAAACGCCTGATTCCGACCATGATTTTACAAAAGACCCCATCAAGCTTGTTTATGACGGAGATTGGCTCACTGCTGACAAAACTACGCTGGGTGCAGATAATGGGATAGCTATTGCTATGGCGATAACGGCTGCTTTGGATAAAGATATTGCTCATCCTCCCTTAGAACTTCTTTTTACAGTTGACGAAGAAACAGGTTTAACTGGTGCGAATGCACTTGAGCCAGGATTCATTGAAGGAAAAATACTAATAAATTTAGATTCCGAGGATGAAGGTGTTTTTACGGTTGGTTGCGCTGGAGGAATTAATACCTATTCGTCAATTCCTTTTAAATTGGAAGCTATACCAGCCGGTTTTAAACAACACAAAATTGTTGCTGGCGGCATGAAAGGTGGGCATTCTGGAATTGATATTGCTATGGAAAAGGCAAACGCGATTAAGGTGCTGGCAAGAACGATCTTTGCAATCAAAAAAGAAATTGATTTGAGAATTGCTAATTTTGAAGGGGGCAAGGCACACAATGCGATTCCAAGAGATTGCCAGGCTGAAATTTTCTTTTCTAAAAATGACTGGGACAAAGCCAGGAAAATCGTATCTGAAATGGAAAAGACGCTGAAGACTGAGTTTAAAAATACTGATCCCGACTTGAAAATTTCAATCGAGGAAAATAGCGAGGGGGCCTTCAGTAAAGTGATGACAAAAAATGATACTGCCAAACTACTCGATTATATTTTTGCGATACCTCATGGTGTCGATGCGATGTCTACTGATATTAAAGGACTTGTGGAAACGTCTAATAATTTGGCAAATATTAAAATTGAAAACGGCTCAGTCAAGGTTTTAACCAGCCAGCGAAGTTCAATTATATCTAGGTTACATGCGCTCAGCAGCAGGATTGAAGCTGTTGCTCGCCTGGCAGGCGGTGAAGCTCATAGTGGAGATGGGTATCCACCATGGCCCCCAAAAATGGATTCCCCCTTGCTCGATAAAAGTGTTAAGCTCTACGAGAAGATGTACAACAAGAAACCAGTGGTGGAGGTTATTCACGCTGGCCTGGAATGTGGAATAATCGGGGATAAAAATCCAGGAATGGATATGATCTCAATCGGACCTGATTTAAGAAATCCACATTCTCCTGACGAGAAGATCAGCATTCCTGCAATTGGGAAAGTGTGGGATTTTCTGGTTGAGCTCTTAAAAGAGTTAAAATAAAATTTAAGTTCAAAACATACTTTGAGAATTGAGAGGGAATAGTAGAATACACTGTTCCCTTTTTCTTGCACAAAAAAAATCAATGCGTTATGTTAAAAGAAATTGTAAATCAAACTGACCTCTCCCAGCGAACAATAGATAGAATCACAGTTTGGGGAGCAGTAATTAATATCTTACTTTCATTATTAAAAATGATTGCAGGATTGCTGATTAATTCTGTAGCATTAATAGCAGACGGTGTTCACTCTCTTTCCGATTTGGTTACTGATTTTATTGTACTGGTTAGCAGCCGGGCAGCGCGACGACCACCTGATGCCAATCATCAGTTTGGTCACGGAAAATTTGAAACTGTTGGCTCACAATTAATCGGAGTTGCGTTGTTAATAGTTGGGGGCGGCATCAGTTGGCAGGCAATCACTGCGCTCTATCGCCATGAAGAGAGTTTCCCCGGTCCGCTGGTCGTTTTAATTGCAATTATTTCAATCATATCAAAAGAACTTTTATTTCAGTATACGAGAAAAATCGCCAGGGAAATAGATAGTTCCGCTCTTTATTCGAATGCCTGGCACCATCGCAGCGATGCTTTTTCTTCAATTGCTGTTTTTATAGGTGGGATATTGAGTTTATTTGGATTTGGGCACGGCGATCAATTAGCCGGGATGGTTGTGGGAATAATGATTATGGGCGTTGCAGCTAAAATCATTTTTGAAGGTTATAAAGAATTGTCTGAACATGCATTGGATGCGAAAAAGATAAATGTGATTAAACAAATATTAGAGGATAATAATGATGTCATCTTATGGCATAAATTAAGGACAAGAAAAATGGGGGCACAGTGTTTTGTTGATGTGCACATCCTGGTCAGACCTGATCTAACAGTTCAAGAAAGCCACGATTTCACCATTGACATCGAAAAATCAATTCAAAGCAAAATTTCCTGCCCGATAAATACGCTGATCCATGTTGAGCCTTTTTCTGAAGAGGAAAACAGATAATAATACTGTAATAAGGTCAGAATTATGGGATTACAAATTACAGGCTTAAATTGGAATTCTCAAATTGTATTGTTATTTGCACGATACCGAGCATATTGGCTACCCTTCCACATTGGTACTCGTTAGAATGATAGTTCGATTCTAAAAGCCGATAATTTGCCGTTTCCCTTTCAAACGGATTTAAATAAGGCGAAGCAATTCCTTTTGCCCATTTAGACTGAACGCCAAAGTCGCACCTTTGGTTTCGACATAAAACACCCCGTAACAATTGATATTAATAATATCTTATGATTTACGACCATATTTTAGTGGACTTATTTATTGTGTAAAAAAATAGTTTGACTTTTTCAAAATTAATTGCAAAATTATATTTTTGATTTTGTATAGTAGCTGCCAAGTATTCATCCCATTTCATAATTGAAATATGATCCAATCCGATTTTGCGAAAGCTAAATTTTCTATACCTATTGCATCTCTAAAATTAATTGACAATTTGAATTTATATTTTAGTGTATAGTATAGCATAATAATTGTGGTTTTAATCATGTAACCAAAAACAGGAGTACCAAGAGGTATAATAAATCACGCAAAGACGCCGAGACGCAAAGAACTCGCAAAAAACTAATTTATGAATTGAGAACAAATAAACATGTTTTTCTATGCGTTAGCATTGCGGTTTTGCGTCTTTGCGTAATACCTGTGATCAATTACAAAATGATTTTAAAACTAAGTTGTTCAATAACCTTGTCCTAAATTGTTTTATCAAATTTACAAGCTGAATGGTAAATAAAAATCTCTAATTCACTAAATTTTTAATATTAATGGAGGAGGGAAATATGCAAGAAATCCTACGCTCAAATTCCTGCAGCCAATTTTCCCAAAAAATAATTTTTGCAGTGCTTCTGTTCCTGCTACATATTATCATCTTTTCTCCATCCTGGGCAGATAATGGAATCGAGGATTTGTTTGCAATCAAAGCTGGACGCATCATTACGGTTACGCAGGATACCATTTCAAACGGAATAATTATCATCAAAAATGGTATCATCCAGGCCGTTGGAAAAGATATTCCCATCCCTGTCGGCGCTGAAATGATTTCAGCGGATACGATGACTGTCTACCCAGGATTAATTGATGCTCATGCAAATATCGCACTGCCAGCACCGAAGAGAGCAGAACCAACTGAATCATCGGAGGGACGTCTGTCTCGCAACCAACCGAGCCAGGTTTCGACAGCCCTAAATCCTGAAAAAATGGCAGCAGATATGCTAAATCCAAAGGATTCGAAAATTGAAAAGATTCGGGAAATAGGTGTAACTACGGCGTTGACTATTGCTGATCAAGGAATTTTTATCGGGCAAAGTGCTCTAATCAACCTGGCTGGCGAACAACCAGAAGATATGATTTTAAAATCGCCTGTGGCAATGCATTTTGGCTATTCAAGACAGCGCGGCGTTTATCCATCAACTTTAATGGCCGTTATCGCGTATCAACGCCAGACATTCTTCGATGCCCAACATCATAAATTGTTGTGGGAAAGATATGAACTGCAAAAAAGAGGCTGGAAGCGCCCAGTTCCGAATAAATCACTGGAAGCGCTGATCCCTGTTTTAGATGGGAAAATGCCAGTGATTATTAGCGCAAACACTGAAAATGAAATAAAAAGAGCCATGCGGCTGGCTAATGAATTCAATTTGAATTACATGATCAGTGGCGCAGTGGAAGGTTGGAGAGTTTTGGATTTATTGAAATCCATCGGAAAACCAGTTTTGGTAAGTATAGATTTTCCAAAACCAGAATCAGTCACAGGGTATTCATATAAACTAAAAGTAGAAGGTCCATCAAAAGAAAAGGAAAAACCGAACGTACAGAAAAATAAAGAAAAGGGGAAAGAAAAAGATAAAAAGAAAGAGGAAGATAAAGACATGGCAGAGATATATGACAACGCAAGTGCATTATACAGAAGCGGTCTAAAATTTGCATTCGCATCCGGTGGTTTAAAAAAGCCATCTGATTTTCTCAAAAATGTTGCCAAGACTGTTGAACATGGACTTCCAAAAGAAGAGGCATTGAAAGCGCTGACAATCTATCCCGCCCAGTTTTTTGGTGTGGCAGATCAAATTGGAAGTATCGAGGATGGTAAAATCGCAAACCTGGTTGTTGCGACAGGAGATATTTTCAATGAAAAAACAAAAATAAAATATGTTTTCATTGACGGTAAAAAATTTGAATTCGAAATTAAAGAAAAAGAGAAAACAAAAGAAGAGGAGACAACTATCGATGTCAATGGGACTTGGAATTTGAAAGTTGATTCACCTGATGGAGTAGTCAATGCTACTTTAATTTTAAGACAGAGCGGTTCAACCCTATCAGGAGAGCTAAAAACTGATTTTGGAAATGCATCAATCGAGGAAGGCTCTATTAGCGGTAATAAAATGCAATTCAGTGTAACACTGCCAATCGGCGGGAAGCCTATGGAGTTAGTTTTCGAGGGAACTGTCGAAGGCGATTCAGCAGAAGGAATCATTGATCTTGGCGAAATGGGAATTGCAAATTGGGCAGGAACAAAACCAGGAAATTGGAGTGCTTTATTTTAGTTAATGATTTTTAAAATTTACAGGTTGGAATTGTAACGGAGGATGAGAAATGTACATAAATATTTTTCGAAAGATAATTTTTTCACTACCACTATTTCAGTTGATAGGTGCCCTGACTTTTGCCCAACTCAAGGTCGAGGGGGAAGGCAGTGATTTGTTCATAAAAAATGCTACGATTTTGACTGTAACCAACGGTAAAATTGAAAATGGTTCAATTTGGATTCATAACGGAAAAATAAAAGCGGTTGGGGCAAATATCGCTGAACCGTACAACGCTCGTGTTATTGATGCAACAGGTAGATTTGTGATGCCGGGAATTATCGACTCACATTCCCACATGGCTTCCGAGGGAGGTATCAATGAAGCCACACGAACAGTAACACCAGAGGTAAATATTCAGGACGTCATTCAACCAGATGATTTAAGCCTGTATCGCGCTCTGGCTGGAGGAGTCACAACGATCAATACCCTCCATGGCAGTGCTAATGTTATTGGTGGGAGAAATGCAATAATCAAGTTAAAATGGGGAAAGCCAGCCGAGGAGTTGTTAGTTCCCGGCGCAATGCAGGGAATAAAATTTGCGCTTGGAGAAAATCCAAAACGGTCAAATATGCCATCTACATCAGGAAGGCGATTCCCTGCTTCTCGGATGGGTGTAATGTTTACGGTAAGGCAGGCTTTTACTGAAGCGAAAGAGTACATGAGAAAATGGGATGAATATGAACTGAAGAAAAAAGATAAAATTAAGTCATCGAAATGGGAGAAAAATTTAGCTCCAATTCCGCCAAAACGAGATTTGCGACTGGAGGCATTGGCAGATATTCTTCGCGGAAAATTGGGAATTATCTGCCATGCATATCGTGCCGATGAAATGCTTGCCTTGATGGAACTGGGTGATGAAATGGGATTCAAAGTTGGATCTTATGAACATTGTCTCGAAGGCTATAAAATCGCAGACGAACTTGCTGAACATGGTGTTATTGCTTCAATTTTTGCTGATAATTGGGCATACAAAATGGAAGCATTCGATGCGATTCCATACAATGCTGCAATTTTGACAGAACGTGGGGTGAAAGTTACAGTAAATTCGGACAGTCCCGAGAGAGTAAGAAGGTTGTATCAAGATGCTGCAAAAACGATGAAATATGGCAATATGTCTGAAACCGATGCGCTGAAAACCATAACACTGAATCCAGCAATTATGCTCGGAATTGATGATAGAGTTGGAAGCATCGAGGTGGGCAAGGATGCCGATCTGGCAATTTTCAACTGGCACCCTTTCAGCGTATATACAAAAGTAGAGATGACCATAATCGAGGGCGAAATTTATTTTGATCTTGCCCAAGCCCAAACAACAGAGAAATTAATTTCAGAGGTGCCGGAGAAGTAATTCATGCTTCTTAGCTTGTTTGCTTTTGACTTAATTTTTCTTTGAAATTTCATCATAGAAAAAAGAAATGAGAAAAAGGATTGAATCTTTCAGAAAATAATCCGTTAGTAATTGATTATATTTACTATTCTTAAAGAAAATTTAAAGAGGTAGAAAATGAAAATAAAGTTCACACATTTAATTTTAGCCCAATTCTTTCTTATCATTATTGTTTTTCCCCCTCAACTATTAGGCAAAAGTTATGTGATTAAAAATGCAACAATCGTTACAGTAACTGGCCCAATAATAGAAAAAGGCACCCTTGTTATTGAAGGCGATAAAATTACAGCCATAGGAAGAAATGTTGAGTTACCTCCTGACGCTGAGGAAATTGATGCGGAAGGACTTTTTGTTTATCCGGGATTAATAGATGCCTCCACTTCATTGGGTTTATCAGAAGTTGGTGCCGTAGCTGCTACACAGGATGTTTATGAAATAGGGAATTACAATCCTCATATTAAAGCGCTTGTTGCAATCAATCCACATAGCGTACATATTCCTATCAGCCGAGTGAATGGCATTACTTCAGCAGTTGTGGTGCCTGGCGGAGGTGTAATCTCAGGACAATGTGCACTCATTAATTTGAATGGTTGGACACCAGAACAAATGTTAGTAAAATCGTCAGCGGCGATTGCTATCAATTTTCCCCGTATTCCTACTGAAGATGATTTTCGGAGAAGGAGAGAATCTTATGCCCAGGAATTAACAAAAGCCAAAGAACAGGCTGAAAAGCAGATTAAAGAATTAAAAGAAATCTTTAAAAAAGCCCAACGTTATACTGCAAAATGGGAGAAATACACAAATCTTCAAAAACCTCCCGCTCCAGAGAAAGACCTGATGTTGGAGGCATTGAAGCCTATAATAAAAAAGGAAATTCCTGTTTTGATTTCAGTTAACGCTGAGCAGGATATCAAAAATTTAGTGGAATTTGTTAAAGAATTAGAATTAAAAGCCATTTTCCAGGGAGTTAACGATGCATGGAAAGTCGCTTCACTCTTAAATGAAAATAGAATTCCTGTTCTGGTCGGGCCGGTTTTAAGTCTGCCTGGCTCAAAAGACCCGTACGATGCAAGATATGCAAATGCCGGGATATTGAATAAGGCTGGAGTAAAAGTTGCTTTTATCACACGAGGTGCGACTGATGTTCGGAATTTACCCTATCATGCAGGGACTGCTGCTGCCTACGGCCTTCCAAAAGAAGAAGCACTGAAAGCTGTAACCATTTATCCCGCAGAAATATTTGGTGTAGCCGATAAAATTGGCAGCCTTGAACAGGGCAAGTTAGCAAATGTGATAGTAACAGATGGTGATCCACTGGAAATTTTAACTCAGCTAAAGCATCTCTTTATCGCTGGAGAAAAAATTTCATTGGAGACAAAGCATACAAAATTGTATGAAGAATTCAGGAACAGACCAGCAGTTAAGAAATAAAAATGTTTTAGTGGGAATCGTGAGGCGTGAGATGTCAATTGGAATCGGAGGATATCTCATGTTTCACTTCTCCCAAAGTACTTCGTCTGAAATCTCCCAAACTACTATTTGATAATTTTTAAAATCAGCTAACTAAATCAGAAACATTCGCCAGACAAATTCGTAAGCAAAATTCTAAAACATTCCCTTCTTATCTATGATAATAAATGCTCGTATTTTAAATAAATATGATTTGTTATATCCGCTAATTTTTAAATTCCATAAAATTCGGCATGGATAAAAATATTTCAAGAGGACTTATTACAACTTTTTCCAATCATCGAAAGTTAGTCGCGAAATTCATTTTTATGTTTATTTTTCAAACTTTCATTTTCTTGCAAAACTATTTATTTGCCCAATCGCAGAATATAAATTTTGAATGCCTGACACTTGACCAGGGGCTCTCCCAGAGCACTGTTGCAGCGATAGTTCAAGATAAGAACGGGTACATGTGGTTTGGAACAATTGACGGATTGAATAAATTCGATGGTTGTAATTTTACTATCTACCAAAACGTTCCAAACGACTCTAACTCATTGGCTGATAATTGGATAACCTCCATCTGTCTGGGCAATGATGGAACACTCTGGATTGGGACGCAATCACGAGGTCTGTGTAAATTTGATAGCAAGACAGGTTATTTTAAAAATTATCGTTTTAATCCTGTTCCGGTCAATTCGCCAGTTCGAGACCGCATTTTAGCCGAGCTTCCATTTACTTTTTCGTATTTAAATTTTTATTCAATCAAAGCTGTTTTTGAGGATAGTAACGGCTCACTGTGGATTGGTACTTTCGGAGCTGGCCTGTATAAATTTGACAAAACAGAAGAAACTTTCACTCATTATCCTTTTAATGTTAATGAGAATAATGATCTGGCCTATAATATTATGTCTATTGCTGAAACAATTCAGGATGGCAAGAGTTCTTTATGGATAGGAACCTACGGCGGCGGACTGGTTAAATTTGTTGAGAATGAAGGATTTTCATTTCTTAAAAATAATCACAATAATCCCAACTGTCTTTCCAATAATCGAATCATTTCAGTCTATGCCGATACTGCTTGTGGAAATAATAGTTTGTGGATAGGAACCTTTGGCGGTGGACTGGATAAGTTGGATATTTCGACTGAACAATTTTTTAATTATCACCACGAGACGCGTAACTCGAACTCTTTAAGTTCAAATTTTGTTTTGTCAATTCTGAAGGATTGCTGCAACGTGTTGTGGATAGGCACATTTAATGGCGGGCTAAATCGATTTGAAATAAATCAAAATCGTTTCATACACTATCAACATGATCCAACGAATGTTAATAGCCTGGGAAGCAATGAGGTTTTATCGCTGTTTGAGGATCACTCGGGAATAATATGGATTGGAACAAACTTCGGATATGGAATAAATAAATTTAACCGGCGAAAAAATAAATTTCAACATTATTTTTATGATCCTTCTGACCCAAATAGTTTAAGTGAAAGTGTTGTTTTTTCAATACATGAGGATCACGAGGGAATTGTATGGATTGGCACTTTTCAAACGGGCTTAAATCGGTTGGATCATAAAAAGAATCTGTTTACAAACTATCGGCATAATCCATTTGATCCCAATAGCCTGAGTGACAATCACATTCGTTCGATTTTTGAGGACAGCGATGGCAAGCTCTGGATCGGGACTTTCAGTGGTGGATTAAATTATTTTGATAGGGAAAATAACAGGATTACTCACTACAAACATGATCCATCAAATCCGAAAAGCATCAGCGCCAACCAGGTCCGTTCTATTTTTGAAGACCAGTTCGGAAATCTCTGGATCGCTACATTTGGTGGCGGACTTGATAAATTTAATCCCAACACCGGTGAATTTCAACATTATCGGCATAATCCAAATGATTCAAACAGCGTCAGCCATAATCAGATTTATTTTATCACTGGTGATAATTCCGGTTCACTTTGGATTGCTACTTTTGGTGGGGGAGTGAATGTCTTAGATATTGAAACAGAGATATTCACACGCATCATGCATGATCCGAAAAATGAAAATAGCCTGCTCGACGACCGAATTTTATCTATTTATGTCGATGTAAAAGATACAAACCTTATCTGGATTGGTACCTTCGGGGAGGGATTGGATAAATATAATAAAAAAAATCAGACTTTTACTCATTATACTTTGAACGATGGATTACCCAATGAAGTCGTTTATGGCATTCTCCCGGATGAAGAGGGAAATCTCTGGTTAAGTACGAATAAGGGAATCTCAAAGTTTAATCCAAAAACCGAAAACTTCATCAATTATGATATGCTTGATGGGCTACAAAGCAATGAATTTAATGCTGGTGCTTATTTTAAAAGTCCCAAAACTGGCGAAATGTTTTTTGGCGGAGTCAACGGTTTCAATTGCTTTTACCCTGATAAGATTGAGACCAATACAATCGTTCCCCAGGTTGAAATTACATCTTTCAAGGTGTTCGATGAGGAATTAGGTGATCAAATCGGTCCTCTTTATAAGGGCAAAGAGATCGAACTTTCTCATCGGGAAAACTTTTTCTCGTTTGAATTTTCTGTTCTCGACTTTACGGATGTTACTAAGAATCAGTACGCCTATAAATTGGAGGGATTCGATGAGGATTGGATTGAATGTGGAACAAGACGGTACGTCAACTATACAAATTTGGATCCTGGGAATTATGTTTTTAGAGTGAAGGGTGCTAACTGTGACGGAGTTTGGAATGAAAGCGGTACTTATGTAAAATTAAGAATTAAGCCACGTTTTTATCAGACATGGTGGTGGCATCCATCTGTTGTTGGATTCCTAATT
>Ga0209427_10003117_pt1 | contig 19488 bp, 15 predicted proteins | sample DeeMarSWOR136_30_FD_187465 | JGI IMG/M metagenome (GOLD analysis project Ga0209427, IMG submission 187465) | Marine sediment microbial communities from White Oak River estuary, North Carolina - WOR-1-36_30 (SPAdes) (version 2) | ecosystem: Environmental > Aquatic > Marine > Intertidal zone >...
ACTGCACGCATTGCTCTTGTTACATCACCACCAAAATCAACATGACCAGGTGTATCTAATAAATTAATTAGATACTCTTTACCTTCAAAATCATGAACCATTGAAGCAGCAGCTGTGTTAATAGTAATACCTCTTGCCTGTTCTTGTTCGTCAAAATCTAAAACAAGCTGTTTACCAGCAAGATCCTCACTCATCATTCCACAACCAGCAAGCAAATTATCGCTAAGTGTTGTTTTTCCATGATCAATGTGAGCAGCAATACCGATATTTCTAATATGATCTAATTTATCCATCAAGTTTTTTGCTTTTTTTATGTTATCTTCTTTCTTTCCCATACTAATTACCTCATAGGTTTCATTAATAATTTTTCAATTTCTAACGAGCAGATTTTGCCACACGTTCAATGTCATTTTTCTTTGCAACTGCAAAAGAAGCTACATCATTTTTTGATGCTTTTACTATTTCATCTGCAAGACAAGCTTCTATACTTTTTTTATTTTTATGACTTGCATTCACAGCTCCTATGCAAATATTCCTGATTGCTACATCCAAGCGCCTTTGAGGAGCGACATCAACTGCTTTTGGAACAGATATTCCACCAAAACGCAATCTTGTTGTTTCTTCTTTTGGAGCAGCATTTTCAATTGCATTTATTAAAACCTGCATTGGATTTGATTTTGTTTTTTTATCAATTATTTCAAAAGCAGATTTTACTACTTTATATGATTTTATTTTTTTACCGTTATAATGCTCAGTTCTCATAATATTGTTAATAAAACGTTCAACCAAGGGAATTTTTGATTTACCAAATAATTTATTAGAATAAACGCCACCCGAATAGATATTTTCTGTACTTAGAGTTATATATCTTTCAAGACCTTTATCTTCAATTTTTACATCTTTCATATTATATTTAGCAAGAATAGGAAAAAAATTATTATCAATTTTATCAGTCTTTTTATCAGTCATATTTATCTTCTCATTGCTTTCTCGACTTTTCCTTTAATCATTTCGTTAAGTGAAACATCATTTACCTTAATTACTTTGAAACGAACCCCAGGTATATCACCGTAACTACGCCCCATCCTTCCACCGATACCTTCAACCATTACTTCATCGTGTTCATCAATAAAAGAAATAGCATTATTTCCAGGTGCAAATGCCGTGATTTGTCTTCCATTTTTTATAAGTTGAACTTTTACACATTTTCTGATAGCAGAGTTTGGCTGTTTTGCCTCTATTCCAACTTTTTCAATAACTATTCCTCTAGCTTGTGCTGTTCCTTCAAGCGGATCTGCTTTTTCTTTTAGGTGCAAGATTCTCTTTTTAAAACCTCTGTCACTCCATTTTTGGTTCTTTCTATTTTTCTTCAATTTTCTTGCAGCATTAATTCCTTTACCCATGTTTCACCTTGTTGATAAGAGTAACGCTGTATGAACTTTTAATATATAAATCTTTTAGGTGTAATAACTCTATTAAAAATATTTGATAAAATTTCTACTGATAAAATCTATAATTATTTTCATCAATTACAAGTTCGTGTGATTCAAGTTCTTTATAGTTATTCATCTCAGCATAAGATTCTGTATTTATTAGAAGGTTTGGATTATATTTTATTAAAAATAAAGTTGCTAAAGAAACATTTATTGATTCATTGCTACCGTCATCTGTAAAAAGTCTAAGATGCTCAGCACTTTCTACCCCAAAATTTTGATATATTTCGGTTTTTATATCTCCTGAAACACCTGCACATTCAATTTGAATCCATCCAGATTTACCAATATTTCCACCAACAAAAACCTCAACCCATGCATGAGAAATTGCATTTTCTCCGTCTAATAAATATCCTCTGATAAATCTTGATGGTATACCAATTGATCTACAAAGTGAAATATACAAATATGATAAATCATCACAGTCGCCGGTTTTACATTGAAGTGTAAAGTTAGCTGGTTGAACATTATTATTTGAATGAATTTGGTAGGAAGTATATTGTTTAAGCCAGATAAAAAGCTCTTTTGCTAAAATAAATGAATTATTTATTCCAGCATTATTTTTTATTGTATTTGCAAGAGACATAATTGTTGGATCATTGGGATTTATAAAAACAATTGTTTCGTTTGATTGTGCTTTGGTATATTGGTTTACTATAGAAGGATATTGATTTTTTATATCTTCAAGGTTTAAAGCATTTGAACCGCTCAAATCAGATACAATGTAACTTTCTGATTCAACAATTGCTGAGAGTCCAAGATTATAGTTGTTACTATTGTAATCAATTATATCCCAATGCTTTACTAAATTATAAGTTGCAAGAATCTTTTCTTCATAATTTTCATCATGAGTTATAATCGATGAAATTTCTCCATTTATCAATTCAGGGATATCACAGCTATATTTAATTGAATATTTTCCTGTACCACTACAGTTTATTTTGTATCCATAAGAAATTTCATATGATATTTTTGTAGGATGTGATTGATATGTTACTTTTCCACCATTATTTGAAAAAAACTCAAAACATCCTGATAAAAATAATATTGAAATTATTAGAACTGGAATGATTTTTATTGCCTTATTTTTCATGTTGTTTTCATCTTCTGAAAAATCCTTTCTTTTCATTTGCTTGATTAAGACGATATTTGCAGCCCTTATTCATAGGACATTTAATACATTTTGGATTCTCAATAAGACAAAACGTTTTACCAAGATTTGATAATGATTCCAAATATTTATAGACATTTTCATTCATCTTTTCTGCTTCTTTAGAAAGAATCTTTATTGCTTCATCTGGGTCATCTGTAGAAACCCATCCAAGTCGATTGGCAACCCTTGCAACATCTTGAGCTTTATCAGTCAAGTTATCACTTTTTTTTACAGGAGTTTCAACCTTTGGTTTTTCAACTATCGGTTGGGGTGGCGGAGTCTGCATTTTAATAGGTTTATAAACTTCTTCCTCTCCCCCTCCAGGCTTTGAAATACCTACTGATTTACCACCATGATTAGTTTCACGTGTACGAATTTCAGCCATAACAGGCATTTGAAGTCCTGCACCAGAGATTAAAGCAATACCAATAGGTAGTCTTTGTATCTCATCACAAGTTTGGGAAGTCAGTCCTTCTACAGATTGAATTATTGCTTTGAGATCGTTTGGATTTGTAACTTTTAAAATAATATTTGTGTTACACTGAGAAATTATATTTTTATCAACCTTTGCAGGACGTTGACTTACTATACATACTCCCATTCCAAATTTTCTTCCTTCTGAAGCAACCGTTCGTAAAATATTTGAAGAAACGGCATTTCCAAATCCTCTTTCAGGACAATAGTTATGAGCCTCTTCAACTACCAATAAAAATGGTGGTATTTTGCCTGCTTTTCGAGCATCAAAAAGCTCTTTTGTAAGCCGTGCTACAACTACATCTTGTACGTCTGGTGGAACTCCTTTCATATTTATTGTTGAGCATTTTCCTTTTGTAACAAGATCATTTGTAGTAGTTCCATGTTCTGAAAAAACACCAATTGAATCAAGTGATTCAAGTGATGCAATTACATTCCATCGGGCATTACTTTTACTCCTATTCACTGCTTCAATTATATCTCTTATTGTCCACATCTTTTTGTATTCCTTTATTTCCTTTATTGCTTGATATAATACACCAATTTGTGGACCTGAGAGTTTTGCAGAAAGCAAATCAATTATTTCACGTGCTTCAAGATTAACACCATTTAGAGTGATATGCTTAACATTTCCTCTTGAACCAACAGGAGAATATTCATTTATTTGATTTGAATAACCCTGTTTTTTTACACCAAATCTTCCCATATTTTTCTGGTCTTTTCTACTTTTGTTTGGTTCAACAAGTGAATGATACTCTCCATGTGTATCAATTATTACCATTGGTATTTTATGTTTGAGTAACTCTTCAATTAAAACACCGCAAGCATAGCTTTTACCCCCACCAGTTTTTGCTAGAATACAAATATGCTTTTGAACAAGAGCATCAACATTTAAAAAAACCTTTAGGTTATGTCCTTTTAGTAGACCTATATATGCTCCATTTTCCTTTGATGCACTTAAACCAAGAACATTTCTAATAAGTTCTTCTTGTGCTTTCATAATTGCTGTTCCTGCATCAAAGGGAGAACGGGGAGACTGAAGTAGGCCTTTTTTGTCTCTATACCCTATTACTCCAGCAAAAGCTGATAGACTTGCCTTTACTCTTGGTGTTTCTTGACTTGCCATAATTCCTGTCGCATCCTCAAATCTTAGGTCAGAGTGCTGTTTTATATCCATTACTTGTGCTAGCATGTTTCCTTCTTTATGAGGTGCAAAAATATAATCAAATTTTCTTAAATTATGTCCGTTCACTGCAAAATTAAATTCAGTTGAACCGACATCTCCGTATATATAACCGACAATACCTTCTTTTTGTTGCATCACATATCCCCAATTAGTCAGACAATATACCCAATGGTTATTATAGTTTTTGTAATTTTCTACCCTGTTGTGCAGGTAATTGTGCAAGCAGTTGTAGAGCTTCGATTTCCATAAAATGAAGATCTCCAGGTATAACTAGGCTATGAAGAGGGGGACCAAAATTTTCTTTAATTAAATCTTTAATTGAACCTGCTTTTGTAATTGATTCTTTTGAACCGGCTCTTGCAACAACACAAACAATACTATCATTTTCAAACAGTTTTTCTTTTTGTTTTTCTTCCATACTTAAAAGGAGTTTCATTCCTTCATTTGCAGTCATGAACTTGTTATTATCTGCTTGTATATCAAGGAGAACAAGGGTGTGCAAACCCACTTTCTTGTTTTCCTTTATTACGTCATATGGACTTGTTGGAAAGTAGTTTTTTTCAGGATATGCTAATGTAGTTGTCCTACCAAACTTGTAATTTTGTAGACCCAATAGACCTGGAACTGCAGTAACAATGCTGCTTCCATGAATAACAATTGTTTTAATTCCCATTTTAATGGCCCTTAATCTTAAATCAACATGTGTTGTAGCAGTCATTGGATCTCCACATGTCAAAAATGCAATTTTTTTATCTTTTGCATCACTTAAGATAATATTACCATCTTCTGTTTCAGTTCTTGATAATATTTTTATTTTTTTATCAATGATTTTTTCTATTTTTTTTATATCAGTTCCAGTGAGTTTTGCAGTATAAAATTCAGCATAAACCTTATCACAATTTTTAATTTCTTCAATGCCTTTTATTGTTATATCTTTTTCATCAAAAAGACCTAATCCTATAAATGTTAAATTCCCTTTTTTCATTTGAAATTTATATAATCTTAATTAATTCAAAAAGGTTTGTTTTACTTAGCTATTTAAATATCGATATTATTACACGCTCGTCATGATACCAATAATACTGGCTCTCCCAGCGTTTCTCATTGGAGTCATATTTCTATGGAAAGGATCAGATATCCTTGTAGATGGAACATCAAAAACAGCTGCTCAGTTGGGGGTATCATCTTTAATAATTTCTGTTCTACTTGTTGGTTTTGGAACATCTGCACCTGAATTTGCGATATCTGTTGGTGCAGCTTACCAAGGTGATTCTGGAATTTCTCTTGGTAATATTATAGGTTCATGTGTTGCAAATATTCTGCTTGTCCTTGGTATTGCATCAATTATTAGACCTATTAAGATAGAGCATGGTATAATTAAAAGGGAAACTCCAATACTGCTAGGTGCAACAGTGGTGCTATTATTTGCCGCTTATTTTGGACTTTTAGATAAATATCATATGATTGGTGGAATAATTTTTTTAATTTTATTTGTTTTATTTGTGTATTTCTTTATTTCTTGTGCAAAAAAAGAACGTGTCATCAACAATAAATATGAAAAAGGAAAAACTCAAAAAAATATTTTATTAATAATTTTAGGAACTATTGGAGTTGTTGCAGGTGCATGGTTTTTAATTGAATCTGCAGTTGTTATTGCAGAGTATTTTGGAGTACCAACATTTCTTATAGCAATATCAATGGTAGCAATTGGAACTTCAGTTCCTGAACTTGTGGTATCTTCGATGGCTGCATATAAGGAAGAATCAAATATTGCAGTTGGCAATGTTTTAGGTTCAAATGTTTTTAACATACTTATGATTCTTGGAGTAGCTGCTCTTTTTATTCCTCTAAATGCAAATAATTCTGAAATATATGTACATTTACTAATTCTTTTAGGCGTAACCATTCTTATTTTTCCAATAATTTATTCTGGAAAAATTATCTCAAGAAAAGAAGGAGTACTAATGATTTTTCTTTATTCTGTGTTTATTTGGTATACATTTTTTGGATATTATTTATTTTTCTAATTTACAATAAAATTTATTATTATTTACATTCATAGTTATAAATTTAGAATATAGTAATCCAATTAATTTATACTTTTTAAATTAAAATAAAAGCAAAATTGAAAATTATTTTGTTTGGAGGTAAATTATTAATATCATTTATAAATATAATAATTTACAAATGACGAATATTGTACTAGAAAGTTTATATTTAAGAATTTAAAATTATAGGGTAGGTGAAATGGAAAATGAATAAGAAAAGAGTTATTTTTTTTGTAGTTTTTATGATATTTTCCTCATTCTACAATATAAATAATGCTGGTGCAAATGAAAACAATACAGATGAAATTCCTGACTACGTTGAAATTGGAGATATTCTTTTCATGGATTATAAAAATGATAATAATCCATTTTGCCAATTGGGGCCAATCAATGACCATATAGCAATCTATATTGGTGAAAACAATTTTATCCATTCACATTTTTTATCTGGAGTATTAGTACATAATTACAATTTTTTTAAAAATAATTATAAAAATCTTGCTTTCGGATTTATATCAACTGCAAATAGCTCTCAAAAATTAAATGCTGCAGATTGGGTAAAGAATAAAATTGGTCAAAAATACCAGTATTTACAAAAAATTTCAAATAAAGGTAGTAATAAAAGATGGTATCCTGCTGAGCTTATTTGGGCAGCTTATTATTCTCAAGGAATAGATTTAGATATAAATGAATGGGAAAAACCCTTGGTTGTAAGCATTCAAGAAATTATTGATGATTTAGAAACTGAGACTTATACTATTCGCAGTGTTCCTGAATATTTGAAGAAAGGTGATATTATTTTTATGGATGTTAAGAAATATGATACGTATTGGGCAATACCAGGGTATAGCAATGACCATACTGGTATATATTTAGGACCTGATTATAAGGATGGTAATTATTTTATTCATTCAAGCAGTCTGGGGGTTTCATATATAAAATATGATATTTATTATCTATCATTTGAAAATTTCACTTTTTATTATGTGATAGATGCAAACGAATCTCTTATTGAATCAGCAATAAAATGGACAGAAGACCTAATTGGTTTTAAATATCAATGTTTTTTCCCACAATTTTTCAACCCTCATTATTGGTATAATGGCATAATGGAATTGGGAGAGAAATGTGCAGATCCAAATAATAAATCAATAAAGACTGCTAATCGTTTTTATTGTTGTGAGCTTGTCTGGGCAGCGTATTATAACCAAGGAATAGACATTGATAAGAATGGTTGGGAAAAGGTAAAACCAGATATTCAAAACTTAACAATTTATAGGTTTGTTAAGTTATTTTGGAAATTTTTTGGATTTTCATTTTCTTATGTAGACTGTTTTGATATTATAAAAAGTGAAAAAACAAAAGAACGCATATATTAATCTTAAAATCTAAGAAACAACATCTCAATTAAGAGATTTAAGAAAAAATAAAAATTAACCTAAATCAAATTCTATTTATATTGAAATATTATTTGCAAAAACTAATGGATAAGAAAAAAAGCAAATCTAATGATTTATTACCCGTTCTAATAATGGGAGTTTTTTTTGTAGTTATTCATTTACTTGCAATACTTTTAGTTTGGCCTTTTGATACTGCAGGAATGCAGGCATTTGAAGAAACTAATGATCCTGTAAATCTCGTTTATATATTTGCAATAATACTTGTTATAACTTTAATCATTTTATTAATTGCAAAGTTTTGGAAAAAAAAGCTAATACAATTCATCATCCTTGGAGCAATTGGATATACATCATTTTGGGTTTTTAGCCCATTATTTCTTTTGATTTTTTCAGAATTAATTGCCTTATTTATTGCAGCAATTCTTGCAATTTTCCTTGTAATAACTCTTTATAAATTTCCTGAGTGGTATGTGATAGATATTTGTGGAATTATAATTGGTGCTGGAGCAATAGCAATTTTTGGAATTTCTTTAGGTATTTTTTTGGTAATTCTATTGCTTATTGGTCTTGCTATTTACGATGCAATATCTGTTTACAAAACAAAACACATGATTGATCTTGCAGATACTGTTATGGACCTGAAACTACCTGTGCTTCTTGTTGTTCCAAAGATTAGAAATTATTCTCTTATTAAGGAAACAAAAAGCCTAAAACAAAAACTTAAAGAAAAAGAGGAAAGAGATGCTTTTTTCATGGGACTTGGTGATGTTGTAATGCCTGGAATCCTTGTTGCTGCTTCATTTCGTTTTATTGAAAACGGTCTTCCTATAGCATTATCAGTAATGGCTGGAACACTCGTTGGTTTTGCAATACTTATGACTTTTGTAGTAAAAGGCAAACCTCAAGCAGGATTACCATTACTAGGTGGAGGCGCTATCGCTGGTTATATTGTTTCGAGCCTAATTTTATACGGAAAATTAGAAGGATTAACTTTTTTCTTTTAATTTTTATTAGATATCCTTTTCCATTGGATTTTATATAAATGGATTGAATTCTTGAGATAATGTTATAAAGGTAAAAATCTTAGTTATATATAATTATAGAGGAATAAAGTTATGCGCAAAAATAGAATTGTTTTAGTTTTGTTATTGCTTGTTTTTATTTTCAGCATTATTTTTCCTCTAAATGTTACTGCTTGTAAAGATATTGTTGCATGTGGAGATGCAACAGCTGGAGAATACAACCTTTTTTTAAAGGTAAGAGATCCAAGTAGACCTGATTTTCAGGTTTTATGTATTGTTCCAGAAGGATATGAATATACATATCATTACCCTTGGACAGGTTTACCTTTAAAAAGTAAAACATATCATAAATCTATTGGTGTTGCTTCTGTTAATGATGTTATCCCCAATATTGTAAAAGCAGGTATGGCCTTTACATCAGCAGGAATTGCTTATGGGGATGCTGATACGGATTCAAAATGGGTAAATCCAACAAAACATGCTTGGGATGATTTTGATTGGCTTCGATATTCTTTTGAAAAAGCAAATACTGAAGATGAAGCTGTGAATCTTTTAACCATTGATGCTGTTAAAAAAATGCATGCAACAGGGGTATCTGAAAATCTTTTTGTTGTAGGTCCAAAAAAAGGATATGTAATTGAAGCAGATGCATTTCATTATAAAATAAAAGAAATAACAAATGGAGTTTCTGTAATGACAAATTATCCAAATGAATTATGGAGAACACAGATTCTAAATAAACTTCCATATGCCTCTTCTTTTGATATAGTTAAAGAGGAATATGTAAAAAAAGGGAGGGCACTAAGATTAAACTCGTTTTATGGTATTAGAGTTGTTGATATCGGAAGTGATTTTATTATAGCTCGTCAGGTCCCATTTTTAAAAATAACATCAAATGGAATAATAAAAGGACCACTTGTAGAAATTAAAATTGGAGAAAGACAAACTGTTGGTATGTATAGTGTGGAGCTAAATGCTATTGGAGTAAATAAAGCTAAAGTGGTATTATGTAATAAATATAAAGCTTGGGAAGATAGAATGAATGATTATATTCAAAATGAATATGGCTCTATAACAATTGAAGATATGATCAACTGGTCTAGACTTCATGAAGATGATCTTGATGGATTAAGACCTATGTGTCAAGATAATTCAATATACGAAGCTGTAATGATATATAAGATTCCCAGAAATTATTATGACATTTTAAGTTGTGGCTGGTTTTCTGCAAATCATGCATGTTCTTCTATTTTTGTCCCCGTCCATATTTGCAATATTGATATTTTTGATCCATATGAAAATGGTGATGCTGCAGCTTTATCACTTGAGTTACTCGCAAGATTCGGTCATAATAACTTATCCTCATTTTTTAGAAAAGCAGAGCATGTTTTTCTCTATGAAAATGATCTTAAAGAGCAGATTTCAAAAACAATTATTACAAATACATCTGAGGTTTCAAATTTATTAACAGATGTTGATATGGCAATGCAATATCAAGCATGGCTAACCCAACAAATATGGTTTGAAACAAGTAACATTTCAGACTGGGAAATTAAGCAGGAAGTAATAGATATCATCGATGATATTTGGTGTGAGAATTATTCAGTCTCTCTAATATGTATGGAAAATTCAATATCTTTACTTGAAAATGTTTCTGGATATGCTCCTGAGATCGATTTTATAATTAATAAAATTCAACAAATAATGATAAGTATTAATGAAATTAACATGATCAAACTATAATTTTTAAAAAATTTTCATTTTTTTAATAAAATTTGATTGAAATCAATAACTTGACTTAAAATCACAATTTTCACACCAAATCTTTCCTTCAAAATGATTCAATGGTTTTTTACATTTCGGACATATTGTTTTTTCAAGAAAATGTTCGAGCCATAAATCTCTTACTTGTGGTACATTTTCATTTTTAATTTTATTAAACATTTTTTTAAGTTCTGGAGTAGTTGCAAGATTTTGCAGATTTGAAAGAGCTAATTTTCTCAACTGCTGGGATTCTAATGAACCATAATATATTGTTTTTCCAGCTTTAGTATGAGTTTTTTGTTTTCTAATTAAAAGAGCTGCAAGTAAAGCACCTGCAAGAAGTCCTCCAAGATGGGCTAAATGGGCCGTTTGATCCTGAACATCAAACCATACAATAAAGGTTTCAATTGCTGCAAAAAATATTACAGCATACATTACCTTAATTCTTGTAAGAAACATGATACCAATGCCTATTGGCATAATTACTTCATCTCTAGGATAAGAATAAGCAAAAGCACCCATAATTCCAAATATTGCTCCTGATGCACCTATCAATGGGATTGCAGATTCTAAATTAAACAATGAATGGGTTAGCGCTCCACAAATACCTGATACTAAATAAATGATAAGGAATTTTTTAAAACCAATCCTCTGTTCAAATGGTAAACCAATAAAGAAAAATATTAACATATTACCAAATAAATGGAAAAAACCACCATGAATAAACATTGAAGTAAACAGAGTATAGATTTGTGGAAATAGCTCTGTTGAAAGATATATTGACCTAAATCCCAAACCTGCATATAATTGCAAACCATTTTCAACACCATGAACAATTTCAGAATAATATAACAAGGTTACAATGAAAATTATAACATTTGAAACTATTAAAACGTAGACTGCTAATAATTTTTTAATCAATGCAAATAAGATTGCTCCAACCATGATAAAAATACATAGAATCGATGCCCAGTGTTGACTAAAAATTTCTATGTCCATTTCCTATTTCTCCAGTCGCGTGCAATGAGAGCAAAAGTTATTGTGAATATAACCGCAATATATATAGTGTTTTTATAATCTACTGGTTCAATTATTTTTTCCTCTTTTTTCACTTTTACTGGAGAACTTAGATTCCAATCATAAGAAAAAATTTCTGCAAAATATTTTGCAATATCCTTATTTTCAACAATTACTCCTACTTCCCTATTACGAGTGACAGAATTTTCGTTCCAATTAATCGAAGAAATTAAAACAGATTTGTTATCTACAATCATCCCTTTATTATGAACATTTGTAAAAATTGACCAATTTGTGTAAATATATTTAACTCTAATTCCATGTTTTTCTAGATATTTTTTTGTTAAATTACAATTTTTATTTGTTGATTCATAATATGGATTATAATTTATTATAACCTTTATCTTTACTCCTTGATTTGCTTTTCTTATAAGTTTTTTTACAAAAGGACTTACGCTATTGCTCCAATTTTTATAGATATAAAGCTGTTGGATATATATAGAATTATTTGCAGAATCAATCATATCACAAATCGCTTCATAGCTTGTATCTGGAGATAAAACAGGTATTATAGTAGAATTTCCCAGAAATTTTTTTGTTTCAAATTGAGGTTCATAAGATCCTCGACAGACCCATTCATCTAAATAAAAATCAGCACAAATCTTAAAATTCATAACTTCAATTGAGTAACTATCACATCGGTTTGGATTCCAATCATCAAAAAAAACCTTTAAAAAATAATCTGCTACTTTTTTATTCTTTATAACAATCCCCCATTCACGATTACCATAGGTTGGATTTTTTGGAACTCCAGTCTTTCCCCAGTTACAACTCTCTACAATAACAGTTTTATTATCAATTATTAGATACTTTGCATGATTAAATACATAGCGAGCATACACCATTTTTTCTTTATCGGAAACAATAAATCTAATTTTCCCTCCATAATTTGAGATTCTTCTTAAAATAAACCTTTCTTCTTCTGATATTCCACCAATTGGTGAACCCTCAAGAAAAATATTTACTGATATACCTTTTAGTAACACTTTAATTAGTTCATCACAGAGAAATGGATCTGTAAATTCATATATGTTTAAAAAAATTGACTCATTTGCATTTCTTATTTCATTTACTATTGCATTGAAACTTGAGTCAGGAGAAATAAATGTTATAATTTCTCCGTTTACTTTTATTTCTTCAATTCCAAAAGTTGATTGTCCAATTATATATGGTTTAATATTTATCCAATCAAAAGATGAGTTTGTATCAATTGGTTCACAATCTTTATTAAAATTTCTTTTTAATACAAATCCTTGTTTTAATAAAGGTATTGAAGACCCAATCCAAAAATTTCTAAAAATGGTATTATTTCCGTAAGTTAGGAAGTCTATCGTATGATTAAAAGAATCTTTTAAAGCAATTGCTTTACCTTTGTTGCTCATTATAAACTTTTTTTTAGAAATCATTTGAGAAATTTGAGGGTCTGTATCATAGTTGTATTCAAAATCTGGTTTTTCTCCTGTTTCAAAATAAAAGTTATATGCATTTTCAGTTAGAATTATTTGTGATTTTTCAGAAATTACCGTGTTTTTTGGAAAAATTATTTTGTTTTGATCTGTTTTAATTTTAAAGGGTTCATTTGTAATGTACCATCCTGAAATATTTATTTTTTGATCTGTTGGATTAATAATTTTAATGAATTCATTATATAAACCAGGACGACTGTGATAATATAGTTCTGAAATCAAAAGCTTTTTAGAATTTTTTTCAGGATTTGTATTTTTTATTTCAATTTGAAAACTAAATATGTTGTTTTCTTCGTTGAATTCGTCAACAACATTTTTTACATCAGCAAGTATTATGATGTTGTGTTTTCCAGGTGATAAGCCATGAGTATCAATTTTTAATGATGGATATTTTTGGTATTTTCCAATATTATCATAGTATTTAGAACCAAGATAGTTTTTTATGTTTAATTTGTCTAAATAAAAATTTACTAAAACATTTTTTGCACAAACTCTTCCTTGATTTTTTAAAAAAGATTTGATTTTTATTATTTCTCCTTCGAAATATACATTTGTTTCATTACCGAGTTCATTGTAACCTTTTATTTTTTTTATTAATAAATCAGGGGCAACAATTTCAAATGTTAAAGTTATTTCATCTGAAGAATTCAATTTATACTCTGAAGAAGCAATAAATGTTAACTGACCAATTTTAAAACAATTTTTCTCACATGAAAAAATTGTTAGGTTAATTTTTTTAGATTTATTTGGTTCCAAAAAAATTTTTTTATTTTCTATCAGCACATTCCATCCATAAGTTATATCCTTTATTCTAATTGAAATATTATCAAAAAACCAACCAGTATTTTTTACAATTAATTGAGTTTTTAATTTTTCATATTTATTAATGAAAAAAAAACTTTCATTACAGGAAATTTTTGTATCTCCTTCCTTTGTAATATTATTTTTAGAACCAGGTGTTGGAGTAATACTTTTATAAAAATCTATTCTAGAATCATTGTTATCCACACTTGTCATTCTTGATAAGGTGCAATTTTCTTCAATTGCAAAAGTTGGCGATCCTTTCACATCAGTAAAATTTTTTATCCATTCAACAGAGTCAATTGTTACATTTTTTTCATTTTTTAAAATAAGTTTATCTCCACTATTGCCCAAACCATTACCAATTGATGAGTCGTCTACCAATAATTTTACAGTGTTATTGGATGAAAAATTATTATTATAAATTTTTGTTCCATGATCAGTAATTATTGCATATCCTAATGAAGGCAATATCAAGGTTCCATTTCCATTTTCAAAATTTCCTATTAAATAATCCTTTTCTGAATTATCTGTTAAGCTCCATCCTGAAAGATTAACTGATTTATTGGTGGGATTATAAATTTCAATCCATTCATAGAAATTATCACTTATTGAAGGATCATACATTACTTCGTTTATTAGTACATTTGCAGAGCCTTTTATAGATAAAATTGCAAATAAAAATATTAGAAAAATTAAAAAGAGGGCGGGGAGGCGTTTAACCAAGCTTACAGGTTTAAAAAGTTTCAACAGAATGCCATTTTTAGACCTGTTGAATTTTAAGGCATTCAAATCTATATTACTAAAATCCTTCTTTTTTTTATTATTTTTCATACCCTGAAAGATAGAGAGAGATAATTAATGATGACGTATAATTTTATAACAAAAAAATGTAAAAAAGTCTTTTTTTTTTGCATTTGTTAAGGTTAAATTTAAATCAAAATATCATTTACTAATTGCTGGATAATTATCAGGACGGTAATAAAAATGACATCAGATAAATCCATCACTGAAAGAAAAATATCTTTTAAAGATGCAGTTGAAATTGCAAAAAAAGGAACACATTGTGGTATGTGTAAATTTGATTTTCTTGGAAATGGTGTTTGTCCAGCTGGTAAGAAATATGGTTTTTTAGCCTATTGGCCACAAGGACGAATGGAGATTGTGAAAAATATATCTGAAGGTAAAATAACTCCTACAGAAAAACTAATTGACATTGTGAATTCTTGTTCGCTTTGTGGTATTTGTGATAAACAATGTAATTTCACTACACAATTACGCCCTGAAAAAGTCGCAAAAGCATTAAAAGATTATGTAGAAAGTTTAGATAAAAGTGAATTTCAGAGTGTTCAGGAAGATGATGTTCTTAGAGAACTTCGCGAAATTGTCGGGGATGAGTGGGCTACAAATGATCCAATTATTATTGCCTCATATGTTAGGTCAATTATTCTTCCAGATTCTGATTTAAATCATTATGTTGTTTTGCCAGAAAATACAGAGCAAATATCACGGATTATTAAGCTTGCAAATAAAAATGGTGTCCCTTTTTTACCACGTAGTGGTGGGACATTTTTTTCAGGGCTTGCACCAACTATATTGGGAAAAGGTATGAGTCTTGAAAGAGGTATTATAATTGATCTTTACAGATTAAGAAAACTCGAAATCGATCCTGAGAGCTGTACGGCAACTGTTGGTGCAGGTATTACTATGTTTGAACTGCAAAAAGAAGCCTACAGTCATAAGTTAAGAGCACTTTCCGCAGAAGCAGAAGCACATGTATGTTGTAATATTGCATCAACTGGAATTATATCAACATGGGGGAATAAGTATGGTGCTTTTGCTGATAATTTTGTTGATTTAACAACAGTAGATGATGAAGGAAATATTAAAAAACATAGTGATTGGGAAAGGGATAATCCCTATTCTACTGAACCTGGATTTACTAATATTACTCTTTCACCCCCTGTTATTATAACAGAAGCTGTTGTAAAATTACATACTGTTTTTGATGATGAAGAAGCAGTTATTGTACCATTCGATAACCTAAGAGATGCTTATAGACTTTTAATTAAATTAGGAAAGCGTGATATTGGTTTATCACTTGCTGTTCTTTCACGAAAATATCTTGCTGAGTTTCTAAGTCCAACCATCCAAATCTCTAAAGACTTTGATTATGTCTGTAAAAACTATCTTAAACTAAACTATGTAGTTGCAGTTATTTGCACTCAAGATGATAAAAAAATAGTAGAAAATATGGTAGAATATACCATAGATCAATCTTTAATGAAGAGTCTTATATTAGGCGCACCTAGATTTTCTCATCTAAAAGATAGTGAATTTATGAAAATTCTTTCAGAGGAAGAAGATCCACTTAGAGCCATATTTGCTGGTCCAATGAGAGATCATTTGGAAAAAGCTTTAGATCCTTCACCTGAAAATGTTGCAAAGGTTTTTGATGAAGATTTACAGGATTTTTTCAAAAAAGTTTATTCTAAACCAGAAATGACTGATATTGTTTGGCTTCATGCATTTAGAATACTTCCTACTAGAATGATGAGACAACAATTGTTTATGGGCCCAGGTGCTGCGATGTTGACTAGTGATGAAAACCATTATTTAAATTGGATTAAAATGTTTGATGATATAGGAGAAAAATATAATTTAGAGCACTCTTTAGGTTACATCAGTCCTCTGGAACATGGTAAGTTTGCATATATGGAATATGATTATTATTATAATCACAATGATCCTGATCAATGCAATAAAATAAGTAAGTCAACTATTGAATCAATGGAGAAGACATTAGTAATGGGCAAATGTATCACAGTTCTTTTTTATTTATTTAAAGGTACTTATCGTAAAGAACACGTTCTATATCCGATACCTAAAGGTATTTCAAAAGAGGAGCAAGATTTATTTAAAGAAGTTCTTGAAACAATTTTAGGAGAAGAAGTATAGAATAGAGGTTTAACAAGGTTTACAGTAGAAAAAAAGTTCAATAGAACGCCATTTTAGGATATGTTGACACTCTCCCCTCCTGTAGAAACCCAAGGGCGGGGAGGCGTTTAACCAAGCTTACAGGAGAAAAAAGTTTCAACAGAATATCATTTTTAGACCTGTTGAATTTTAAGGCATTCAAACCTATCTTACTAAAATCCTTCTTTTTTTTTATTTTTAAAACATTCACAATTGTTTGAAAGACTACTTAGTTTGATTTGTAAGTTTAGGATCTGTTGACACTCTTACCCTTTTGTTGAATTTTAAGGGCGGGGAGGGATTTGAACCCCCGTATGAGGATCTGCAGTCCCCCACATAGCCACTTTGTTACCCGCCCAGATTGAGCGGGTCTTAAATATACTAAAGGTTTTTGAAGGTTACTATTAAAAAACATGAACTTGCTTTACTTGGGATATAGAATAAAATAGTTATGTAATAATTTTAAACTATAAACCAACAATTTGTTTTTTTTTTAAACAAAATCAATCTAATTTTGTATATCCTGTTTCTCTTTTCAATAAATCAATAATTTTTATTTCTTTTTGATTAATGACGTATATAACTCTATAATCTCCTATTCTAAGACGATGTTTTTTCGGTCGCGTATCTTTTAGTAATTTTATATCACACATTGGTCTTGTTGTATATGGGTCTTTTTCAAGTTCTTTTAATGTTTTTCTAATTAAGCTTTGCATATTTTTTTGAAGTTGATAAATTTTTTTTTGGAATGTTTTAGAAACTAAAACTTTATAAGTCATTTATTCACAGCTCATCAAGAAATATGAACTCGTCATTGGCTATGATTTTATTCCATTCGTCATCAAGTTTTTTCCATGCAAATCGTTTTATCAATTTTTTAATTATGGAATCATAGGTTTCGCCTTTTGACCCAAGTTGGAGTAATGCTTTTTTTGTTTCTTGTGTTATAGAGATAGTTGTGTTTGACATGTTTTCACCTAATTTATAATCACTATAATTATTATAATTACTATAGTATTTATAGTTAACTATTTGTTTTTGAAACCTACTATTTAATATCATTAACTTGCTTTACTATAGATATAAAATAAAATGTTTATGTAGTAAATTGTATCAAAATATAGTAATTTTGTTATATCGATTTCATTTTAATTTCTATATCAAAAGAAAAAAATATAGTAGGTTTAATAAAGAAAAAATGAAAGTTTTTAGGTAGACGAATATTTAGTTTGTGATGTGCAACTATAATCTTTAAGCTCCAGAATTAAGGAGTGCCACACATAACCTCCTCCATATGGTATATATATTACTTCCTTGACAACATTCCCTACATCTTCGGCGTAATATGATTCAAACCGTGAACCATCCATCCATTCTGCTGAGACATTAAAAACATTATATGTTTTACCTTGAACAATTATTTGTTCCTCAGAACAAGTATAGGGTATAGGTGTTAGAGGAATAGATATATTTTGTGGACCAAAAACCGGTATGAGCCCCCAAAATAGATGTGCATAGACTTTTATGTGCCATATTTCTGTACCATTTAGTGTCCCAGATTTTCCATCAAATAAAGGAAATGGAATAATAGCCCAAGTAGGATCAAACTCTACATAGGTTCTTATCTCGGCTTGAATCGGAATTGGTAATGTTAGAGTACCAATTTTTAGGCGAAATATGCCTTTTAATTTTTCTTCAAAACTTTCTATTCCAAGGTCAGCTTTCCTCATCTTTAATTTAAAAGTAAAAGACGTAAAAATGGTGGTTTTGATTCCAAAACCTCCTAGGTCAAATATCCCATGAGGTATTGTTTTTGCTTCTAAAATGTATGAATCTCCTAAATTATCTACAACTTTTAATTTGAGATCTCCAGAAAGGGAAGTATTATACGCATGTGTCCTTGATTCAGTGAAATGGTATGTCCAACTATATCCTTTTTTCCAGATTGGTACATCAGAATCATTTGATGTTATCTGAATTTCATGTCTTTTAGTAATTGCAGTAACTGGGATAACCAACGATGAAATTATTAATAAGCTTACAAATAGTCCAATAATTTTCCTTTTCATGTTTATACCTCCTGTAAAATTAATTTTTCAAAATTTTTTTCTAAAGTTAGTATTAAGATTTTTTTTAAGATTGGAAAAGCATTTGGAAAGCGTTCAAAAAACCAGTCAATGAAATTAAGATTTAAATCTTTAGGTTTGCCTTTTGGTATCGAGACATTCAAAGATGCCCATTCACTATGAAATCCATAACAATCCTTTGTCTTTACTCTTAGATGATATTTTGCTTTATCAATCCAGGTATGACTTAAGGTTATTATTTCACCAGATGGAAATGGTCCAATCCACTCAGGATAGATATCTCCCCAGAAAACATAATAATATATATCATCACCATCAGGATCTGTTGTAGAAAATTTATATTCGTGTTCAACTCCTCTTTTCCCATATGTTGGACCATCAATATTTGGTTTATTAGGCGGATCGTTTGACCTACCTATAAATGCCCAGGTTGTATCATTTACAATATTTCCTTGATTATCTTCAACATAAAGTTTTACTGAATATACTGCTTGGGTATCATAAGAATGGATTGAATTCATTCCAGACCCCTGATTTCCAT
>Ga0209427_10003119_pt1 | contig 19486 bp, 17 predicted proteins | sample DeeMarSWOR136_30_FD_187465 | JGI IMG/M metagenome (GOLD analysis project Ga0209427, IMG submission 187465) | Marine sediment microbial communities from White Oak River estuary, North Carolina - WOR-1-36_30 (SPAdes) (version 2) | ecosystem: Environmental > Aquatic > Marine > Intertidal zone >...
CTCGATGCCGCGCTTAGCGAGGAGGTCCGCTGCCTGCAACGCGGGGTGGACCATCGCCCCGACAGCCAGGATCGCGACGTCCTTCCCCTGGCGCAGCGTCTCTGCCTTTCCCATTCGTATCTTGCGGATCCGGTACTCCAGCGGCACACCCACTCCTCGGCCGCGCGGATACCGGATCGCGACCGGTCCCTTCCCGTAGCAGATGGCCGTCTTCAGCATACGACGCAGCTCATTCTCATCCTTGGGAGCCATCACGACGATATTGGGAATAAGACGCAGATAGGAGAGGTCGAATGTGCCATGATGTGTAGGACCATCTTCTCCCACAAGTCCTCCCCGGTCCATTGCGAAGACGACGGGCAGCTGCTGAAGGGCGACATCGTGAATCACCTGGTCGAACGCCCGCTGGAGGAAGGTCGAATAGATGGCAGCCACCGGTCTCAGCCCCCGGAGCGCGAGGCCGGCCGCGAATGTGACCGCATGCTGCTCGGCAATCCCGACATCATGGAACCGCCGCGGGAAGCGCTTGGCGAATTCCGTTAGCCCGGTTCCTTCGGCCATAGCTGCCGTAATGGCGACAATCCGCTCGTCTTCGGCAGCGAGCTGAATAAGCGTCTTGCCGAACACCTCGGTGTAGGTCGGCGCTCCTTTGGTCTTGATGGGCGTACCTGTGTCGACATCGAACGGCCCCAGTCCGTGGAATCGCGGCAGATTCTCCTCGGCCGGCCGATACCCCTTTCCTTTCTCCGTGAGGAGATGGACGAGAATGGGGCCGCGCAGACGTTTTGCCGCGCGAAGGGTCTTCGCCATCTCATCGATGTTGTGGCCGTCGATCGGGCCTATGTAGCGAAGCCCGAGTTCCTCGAACAAGATGCCGGGAAGAACAAGATTCTTCAGTCCCTCTTCAATGCGCTTCGCGAGGACTTTGGCGCGCCCCTCCAGTGAACGGGGGAGCTTTCCCATAAGCTCCCACACGTCCTTTCGAAACTCATTGTAGATCGGTGCCGTGATCAGCGTTGTCAGGTAGTGCGAAAGGGCGCCGACATTCTTGGAGATAGACATCCTGTTGTCATTGAGGACAATGACCATATTCTTCTTGAGGTGTCCAACTTGGTTCAACGCCTCGAAGGCGATGCCCGCCCCCAGCGCCCCATCCCCGATCACTGCAACAACTGAGAAGTCCTCCTTAGCGTTATCGCGTGCACAGGCGATCCCGAGCGCGGCCGAGATCGATGTGCCAGCATGGCCTACGTTGAAGACATCATATTCGCTCTCTTGCCGGCGAGGGAATCCGCTGAGCCCCCCGTGCCGACGCAATGTATGGAACCGCTTGCGACGACCGGTCAGGAGCTTGTGAGCATACGCCTGGTGTCCCACATCCCAGACGATTCGATCCTCCGGCGCGTCGAACGCGAGGTGGAGCGCAATAGTGAGTTCGACGACACCGAGGTTCGGCGCCAGATGTCCGCCGTTTCTCGCCACTACGTCGATGATCCGCGATCGGATCTCGGCGGCCAGTTTCGGAAGATCACTCTTCGGAATCGTCTTCAGGTCTGAGGGAGAGTCTATGAGGTCAAGCAAGGCCAATGGTATCTCCTCCTTTACGTCCCCGGATACATCGCGAGGGCGAAAACGATCCCCAGGATCGCGCCGGCGATAACCTCGATCGGCGTGTGACCGATGAGCTCTCTCAGGTTCCGCTCAGGGATCCTCTTCGTCGCATAGAAGTCATCGAGAATACGGTTGAGAAGTTCAGCCTGCCTGCCTACCGATCCCCGCAGGCCAGCGGCATCGTACATCACCATTAGACTGAGCACAAGGGTGACGGCAAACAGAGCGGAACTGAATCCACTCTCCAACCCCACGGTCACCGCGAGAGCGGCAACGGCTGCGGAGTGAGCACTCGGCATGCCGCCCATTTCCACGAACTGCTTGAAGTTGATGCGGCGCTCTCGCAGGTACGTCCCCACGACCTTAATGCACTGAGCCGTCAATCCACAGGCGATGCAGACCCAGAAGATGCGGTTGGCGAGAAACACGCCGCTTCCGCCCATTGAGGAGATCCTCTTCCCCGGCTGCCCCGGCCTGTCAGAAAGTCCGGGCGATCAAGTAACGGCCCCACGCAGCCAACAGGTCTTTGTACCGCGAATCCGGCAACACATCCAGAAACTCGAATGCACTATCGACATACGATCGAGCCAGGGCTTGTGTGTGTTCAATCCCCCCGAGATCTACTATGATGCGCTTTGCTTCTTCGATCTCCGCCATCGTGGCATGCTCATTTCCTACTATCTGAGCGAGCCGTTCTCTCGTCTTGGCGTCCGCCCGCTTGAATGCTGCGTGAAATACCACGGTCCGCTTGCCTTCCCGTATGTCAGAACCGACCGGCTTGCCGAGCCTATCTTCATCGCCGACCAGGCCGAGAATGTCATCCTGCAGCTGGAACGCAGCGCCGCATTTCGACGCGAACTGCCCCACGGCGTGGATCGCAGGGTGGGAGAATTCTGCCGTCCTCAGCCCGATGGCCGCACCAGCCTGCGCCGCGAACTCGTACAGCGCCCCGGTCTTCTTCCACAGCATCTCCAGGATCTGTTCCTCATCGACAGCGTCCAGCGGCAGCTTAGAATATCGGATATCGAGTGTCTGACCCTCCAATAGCGTCGTCTGCACATCGAGAGAGAGCCGATTGATCAGGGCAAGGACGAGCCCCGGCTCGACGCCGTTGCGCGCCAGATCCGCAAGGAGCGACACCGTCCACCCCTGTTGCACGTCCCCGGCAAGAATCGCTATCGATGTCCCGTAGTGTTCCGCGTCACCTCGATCAAGCCCCAGCTCCGTTTGTCCCCGCCGGCCGAACTCTGTGTGGACTGTCGCTCCACCCCTCCGCACCTCATCACGATCTATGACATCGTCATGGACGAGCGTCCATGTGTGATAGACCTCGACTGCGGCTGCCGCAGGCAGCGCCGTCTCCTCTTTGCCCCCGACTGCGCCGCAGGCGAAGAAGAGTATACCCGGTCGCAGCCCCTTGCCACCGTGATCGAGATAGCTGAAGACAGCATCGCAGACATGACTCGGACGAAAGTATCGGGCGTAGTCCCCCGCTCTGAGATAGCGATAGACACGCTGTCTACGTTCCTCCAGGGCGGTCTTGAACTCCTCCAACGACATCTCGGACGCCACTGCCGGCTCTCCTCAAGTGTCTCACTCAGCCTCTTCGGGACCCAGGTCCGCTGCCTCCACCTGAATCGCCTGCCCTGCATCGCCGATCAGCTTCTCGAGTATGAGTTCGGCCTCTTCGAGCTTCTTCGAACAGTAGGAGACCAACTCCATCCCTTCGCGAAACGTGGCTATCATCTGGTCGAGCGCTATCTCGCCCGCTTCGAGCTGTCGCGTAATCTCCTCCAGGCGCGCCATGGCAGACTCGAAGGTGATCTCCTCGCTCTTGTCTCTCTTGGCCTTTGCCATGTCGGTCAACTATCCTCCAGGGTCAGGAGATCACGACGAGTTGACGTCGCCCGCTCAACCCTACACTCCGCCCCACCACGCGCGAACCATAGATCGAGGAGTTCACCCCCGGTCAGCACACCTCCGTCCGTAACCACGGCACCATCAGGCAGCCTGCGACAGACGCTATACCCACGAGCCAGTACCGCCTGCGGGCCGAGACTCGCCAGATGACGTGTCGTACTATCGAGCAACCTCTTTCTCAGTGCTACATGACGCTCGCTGGCAAGTTGCAGTCGCCGTTCCAACTCATCGAGCCTCTGCATCCGCCCCGCGATGAGGTCGGCAGGGCGGCGCAGGCCGTAGCTTCTCACCAACGTAACGACACGTTCACGCTGCCTCCCGATCCTGCCGGCTGCCGCAGAGAGAAGCCGCTGTCGAGCCCCGGCGATGACTCCTGCCAATTCCTGCCTGTCCGGCACAACCAGTTCTGCTGCGGCTGACGGTGTGGGAGCCCGCAGATCCGCCACGAAGTCGGCGATGGTGAAATCTATCTCGTGGCCGACCGCGGATATGACGGGAATCGCCGAGGAGAAGATCGCGCGCGCCACGACCTCCTCGTTAAATGCCCAGAGGTCTTCCATCGAACCCCCGCCCCGCCCTACTATCAGGACGTCGGCCAGCCGATGACGGTTCATGCGTTCGATGGCCAGCGCGATCTCTCGGGCCGCGCCTTCCCCCTGGACCTGCACTGGAGCGAGTATGAGGCGGGCAAGCGGAAAGCGTCGCCCGATGATACGGATGATATCGCGTACGGCGGCACCGGTCGGCGAGGTGACGACGCCGATCCGTCCGGGAAATTTCGGAATCGGCTGTTTGTGTACTGCGTCGAATAAACCCTCTTCAGCCAACCGGTGCTTCAATTCCTCAAATGCCCGCGCTAAGGCTCCTATCCCCGCGGGCCGCAATTCTATCACACTGAGTTGGTACTGTCCACTCCTTTCATAGACAGTGATCTGTCCCAGGGCGCGAACCGCCATGCCGTTCGAGGGAAGGGGACCGATCATGCGACGGCGCCGCGAACGGAACATCACGCACCGCAGTTGTGCGCCTTCATCCTTGAGCGAGAAATAGAGGTGACCGGACGAATGTGCCGTGAAGTTAGAGACCTCACCCTCTACCCGGACGAGCGGAAACTCCTCCTCGAGTGATCGGCGGATCTGCCGCGTGATCTCGCTAACCGTGTACACGGTCTCGTCAGTCAGGAGCACGATTCAGCCTCCGGACCGTGGATTCCCGCCTCGCTCATCGACCGCCCAATGCGCCCGGCGGCCGCATCGACGGTGTTGCGCAGGAGCATTGCAATCGTCATCGGCCCCACGCCCCCCGGGACCGGAGTGATGTACGAAGCGACCTCGCGCGCGGACTCGAAGTGGACGTCTCCCACCAACCGGTACCCGCGCTTCTTCGACGAGTCCGCAACCCGGTTCACGCCGACATCGATCACGACGGCATCGGGCTTGATCATCGATCCAACGATCTTTTCCGGCTGCCCCATCGCCGCGACGAGGATATCGGCCTGCCTGGTGTGCGACGGCAGATCGGCCGTACGGGAATGACATACTGTTACGGTCGCATTCGCTCCCCGAGCCTTGCGCGAGAGCAGAATTGCCAGCGGCCGGCCCACTATGTTGCTCCGCCCTGCGATGACCGCGTGCTTGCCCTCCGGATCGACACCGACGTGAGCAAGAAGTTCACAGATGCCGCGAGGCGTTCCGGGCACGAATGTCGGCTGGCCGAGACAGAGCTTCCCGACATTCACCGGATGTAATCCATCCACATCCTTCTCACAGGCAACAGCCTCAGCAACAGATCCTGAGTCGATATGTCCTGGCAGGGGAAGCTGGACCAAGATGCCATGAAACGATGGATCCTGGTTGAGCCGGCGGATCTCCTCGATCAGATCGCCCTCTGATATCGTATCAGCAAATCGCAGCGTCTCTGTCTCAATGCCCACTTCCGCGCAGGCGCGTTCCTTGCCGCGCACATAAGACGCTGATGCCGGATTCTCCCCGACGAAGACGACCGCAAGACCGGGGATGACTCCCCGCTCCCTGAGGCTGCGCACTTCGCCTTCGATCTTCCGGCGTATCTGTTGCGCGATCCCTTTTCCGTCGATGATTTCGGCCGCCATTGCGCACCTTCGCGGTGAGGGACTGCTCATGAAGAGAGGGCGATATCGAGCAACTCGACCCTCTCCGCCAGACCTGTCTCCTCGGACAGAGAGAGCAGCAGGCCATTGAGCCGCACATCGCTTGAAGCAACTTCAAATCGTGTCGGAAGCTGAGTGAGGAACCGCCTGAGCGCCAACTCTTTCTTCATCCCGATGACTGAATCGAATGGGCCCGTCATGCCGACATCCGTGATGTACCCCGTCCCGCGGGACAAGATCTGTGCATCGCAGGTCTGGATGTGGGTGTGCGTACCAACGACGGCAGAGACCCGGCCGTCCAGGTACCACCCCATGGCCATCTTTTCCGAGGTCGCTTCGGCGTGGAAGTCGACGATCGTAAGCTGCACCGATCCAGTCAGTTTCTCGAGCACCTGGTCGGCCGTACGAAACGGACAGTCGAGGTCTCTCATGAATACCCGACCCATGAGGTTGACCACTCCGACTCGGATGCCGCTCCGGCCGGTGAAGATGCCCCACCCGCGCCCGGGAGTCCCTGGCGGGTAGTTGGCCGGCCTCAGGACACGCTCCTCGGTATCGAGCAGGGACACGATCTCACGTCTATCCCAGAGATGGTTCCCGGAAGTTATGCAGTCGATACCGAGATGGACCAGCTCCTCTATCACTTGTCCGGTCAGGCCGTACCCCCCCGCCGCGTTCTCTCCGTTGGCGATCACGAGATCGACGCCCTGCTCAGAGATGAGGTCGGGGAGAAGCCTGGCAACTGCCTTCCTGCCGGGTTTGCCAACAATGTCACCGACAAACAGAACTCTCACACTCGTCCTCGGTCCAGTGAAACACCTCTACTTGGCGTAGTCGATCGCACGCGTCTCCCGGATCACCAGGACCTTGATCTGCCCGGGATATTCGAGTTCGGCCGTCAACCGCTTTGCTACATCCGATGCAAGCTCGACTGCTTGATGGTCGTTCACGTCCTCCGGTTCGACGATGATGCGCACCTCGCGGCCAGCCTGGATCGCATACGCCTTCTGCACCCCGGTAAATGAACTGGCGATCTCCTCCAGATTCTGCAGCCGCTTGATGTACGCCTCGAGGCTCTCTCGCCGCGCCCCGGGCCTGGCCCCGGAGATGGCATCGGCAGCTGCGACGAGAACTGCAATCGTCGATTCGTACGGTACGTCCTCGTGATGGGCAGCGATAGCATTCAAAACGATCGGAGCCTCTCCGTACCTCGCGGCCACCTCGGCACCGATCCGGGCGTGCGGTCCGTCGACACTGTGGTCGAGTCCCTTTCCCAGGTCGTGGAGGAGTCCCGCCCGTTTTGCCACATCGACATCGAGGAGCAACTCCCCGGCCATCATCCCGGCCACGTATGCAACCTCGCGGGAATGTTGGAGGACGTTCTGCCCGTAGCTGGTCCGGTAGCGGAGCCGACCCAGGAGCTTGACCAGATCGGGATGGAGGCCCGGCACTCCAACTTCGAGCACCGTTTCTTCACCGATCTGCCTGATCAGCTCGTTCATCTCCTCACGTGTCTTATCGACGATTTCCTCGATTCGCGCAGGATGGATGCGCCCATCTGCGATGAGTCGCTCCAGGGCTATCCTCGCGACCTCCCTGCGCACCGGGTCGAATCCGGAGAGCGCTACCGCCTCCGGGGTGTCGTCGATAATCACCTCGACGCCGGTCGCCGTCTCGAAGGAGCGAATATTCCTCCCCTCGCGGCCGATTATCCTGCCCTTCATCTCTTCGTTGGGGAGTGAGACAACAGAGACCGTACTCTCAACTACGTGGTCTGTTGCGCACCGCTGGATTGCCTGAGCGATGATGTGCCTCGCCTCCCGCTCTGCCTCTTCCTTCGCCTTGTCCCGGATGCTCTTGATCAGTTGCGCACCCTCATGCCGTGCCTGATCTTCGAGATTGGTGATAAGCTGTTTCTTTGCCTCCTCAGCGGTCATGCACGCGATTCGCTGCAGCCGCTCGTTCTCCTCCTCGAGGAGCTTGGTGAGACGATCGTCCTTGGCGCGCAGCGTGCGGTCCCGTGTGGAGAGGTCACGCTCTCTCTTCGTAATCTCTTTCTCTTTTTTCGCGATCAGGTCGGCTTTCCGTTCCAGGTTCTCCTCGCGCGCACTGAGCTTACGCTCCAGGTCGATCTGAGTCTGTCGTTCGACCTGTGCCTGCTTCTCCCATGCGCTCCGTGCCTTATACACCTCATCCTTCGCCTCCAGAACGGCTGCTTTCCTCTGAGTCTCAGCCTCTTTCTCAGCCTCAGAGACAATTTTCTCTGCCAGTCGTTCTGCGTTGATGAGCTTACTCTCGCCGATCCTTTTCGCCACGTACAGGCCGAGCAAGAACATCGGCACGCCGCCCACGAGGAAAACGAGTAGAAGATACCCAAGGTTCGGCATAGCTTTACCTCACCTCCTCACTATCGTGTATCGTCAGCTGTTCTTTGTGAACGTTGTCTTCTTCTCTTTTTCCCTTGCGCTCTCTTTCCCTTCTGTTCGTCTGCTATTCGTACCTCTCGTCCTTTTGTTGTCTCTCGTTTCTGCCCTTTCGATGTTTGTCTTTCTTCGTCTTTTCTCGCTTGGTCCTCTCGCCTCGATATTCGACTCTCTGTCTGCTGCGCCCTTCCCCGTCGTAGCTTCTGATGTTCCGCAATGGTCCGTTCAAAGCCTCTGTCGACCGGTCGGTAGTAACGCTTCGGATGAAGAAGATATATCTGCTCCTGATGTCCTTCAGGTGCGCTGTGGGGATAGAGGTATCCTTCACCCCGTCCCAGCCGCGCAGCTCCCGGGTAGCTCGCATCTTGAAGATGAGACGGTACTTGCTGCGTCGGCTCGTTCTCGATATCCCGCATCGCCTCCCAGATTGCCATTGCCGATGCGTTGCTCTTCGGGGCAGTCGCTACATACAGCGCTGCCTGGGCCAGATTGAGCTTGGCCTCGGGCATCCCGACAAATTCTACCGCGTCGAGTGCGGCCGTAGCGACGACGAGCGCCTGTGGATCGGCGTTACCTACGTCCTCAGACGCGCAGATGACGATGCGCCTGGCGATGAACCGGGGATCCTCGCCTGCATAAAGCATCTTGGCGAGCCAGTATATCGTCGCATCGGGGTCGGAGCCGCGCATACTCTTGATGAACGCTGAAATCGTGTCGTAGTGCTGGTCTCCGTCGCGATCGTACAGCACGGCCTTCGCCTGTACCGACTCCTCCGCAGTACCGAGATCGATGAGAATCTTCCCATCCCGCCCCGCTGGAGTCGAAAGCGCCGCTACCTCGAGGGCGGTCAGCACACGACGGGCGTCGCCCTCCGCCCGATCTATGATGTGGCGAAGTGCCTCATCTGCGATCTCGACATCCATCGATCCGAGCCCGCGCTCCGGGTCCTCGAGAGCGCGCTTGGCGATGGTACGGAGATCCTCTGCCGAGAGTGGATGCAGCTCGAATATCTGGGACCGCGAGAGAAGCGGCGACACAATCGCAAAGAACGGGTTATGGACGGTGGCGCCGATGAGAACGACGTGCCCGTTCTCAATCTCCGGGAGCAGAGCATCCTGCTGAGCCCGGTTGAATCGGTGCACCTCGTCGATAAACAGAATCGTCTTCCCGACGCCCGCAGCGAGGCGGTGCCGTGCCGCATGAGCGACCTTCCTGATGTCCGCCACTCCCGCCGTCACCGCATTGAGGCGGACGAAGTGCGACTTCGTCGTATTCGCTACGCAGTGGGCCAAAGACGTCTTGCCGCTGCCGGGGGGACCGTACAGGAGCAGCGAACATATCCTGTCGCTCTCGATCAGGCGTCGGAGCAGCCGCCCCTCGCCAAGTATGTGTTCCTGCCCGACGAATTCGCTCAGATCTCTCGGACACATGCGCCTGGCGAGCGGTGCATCTGCCATGCTCTCTTCTTCCGGCTGTGAGAACAGATCTTCCATCGTCCTTCCAATGAGCGCCGCGACTCGGCAAAAGAAAAAAGTTCCCCGCCACAGTGCCGTGAGTCGGAGAGTCTTTGAACCTATTCCTCAGGGTGGGTGCTCTCCCTGGTGCTTTATGCGTCCCTCGCGAGAGGGCATGCACTACACCCCAGGAGACGAACTCCCCGATCATAGGTGTTGGCTCAAAATCTTTCCGTCCAACACGAACACGGCAGGGAACTTGTAATGAACCTTGTCTAGTAAATTATAGCAAATCCTGCTCACATATGCAAGCGGAAAAAAGGGGCCATTCGTGCTAGCTCCTCGCCTCCCGCAGTCTCGCTGCCAGCCGGTCGATGCGGCTGTTGGCCGATTCGATCAGCCGCTCTTTTCCGCTACGTTCTCGAAAGAGCTCGTCAGTAACATGCAGCGCAACCAGAATGGCGAGTTTCGTCGTAGAGGCCGATGCCTGACGGGATCCGATGTCCCGCATCTTCTCATCGACGTATCTCGCCACCTCCAGCATGTACTCCGGCTTCACGTCTCCCCTGATCTGATAGACGTTGCCGAATATCTGTACGCTCGTGCTCTTCCTTCCACCTGCCTCCATCTTACGAACCTCTTTATGTGTGAGCAGAAATCGCTGTCAGGTCCAAGAAATTCCCTCGTCACTGCGACGATATTGCATTACCCAGTATGTCTATTCGCTCAAGAACTGCCTCGACTCGTCTGGTCGTCTCCTCCTTTACCGTTCTGAGGCGTTTCAGTTCCTCACGGAGTGTCTCGACGTGTGTCTCGAGCTCTTCTACTTGACGTTCGAGTGCCACCTTCTCCTCTCGGAGAAGGCCCAAAAGCTCAATGCTTCGTGCTACTTCTTCTTCTAATGCTTCGAGTTCTATCTGCTTTTCCATCTCTCACCGCTTCGACGTTTGCATTGGCAAGTCGGGTTCGCACTATGCTGGCGTCGCCCCCCTCACCGCGGCACCCCATCTCTCGCGGAGAAGATCAACGACGGCGGCAGAGGCTGCATCGATCTCTTCATCGGTCAGTGTCCTGTCCGCAGCTCGGAAGCTGAGCGAGAACGCAACGCTCTTCGAGCCTGTGGGCAGCTGCTCACCGCGATAGACATCGAAGACCTGTATCCGTTCCAGATGGTTCCCGGCAGCCTCGCGTATGCCATCGAGCAGATCCCCCACCGGGATCGACTCCTCAACGACAAACGCTACGTCCCGAACTGCAGCGGGATACCGCGTAATCTTCTCGTAGAGCCTGACCTCGCCAGCGCGTCGGATCAGACCTTCCACATCAGCATCTAATACGTACACCGGTCCCGCCAGGTCGAACGCCCTGACGACGGACGAGGCGAGTTCTCCGAACGAACCGATCACCTCGCCGTCAAGCTCCAGATGAGCGCTCTGACCGGGCGCGTAGAGTGGATCATCACCCGGGACGATCTCGCACCCGCCAATCCGCAGGCCGTCGAGGACACCCTCGATCAGACCCTTGAGATCGTAGAATCCCACGGGGGCAGGATCCCGACCCCAGAAAGGCGCATCGCACACCCCCATAAGAAGGACCCCAAGACGAACGCGTTCGAGGGGAAGCTCATCCGTCCCCTGTGAGAAGAAGACTTTGCCGATCTCGAACAACCTCAGATTGTCGGCTCTTCGATGCTGATTCGTGACAGCTGCCCCTAAGAGTCCGGGAATAAGCGAGGTCCGGAGGACACTCAGCTCTTCACTGAGTGGATTCCTCAGCCGAATCGTCGACCGTCTTTCGTCATCCGGACCGAGGTTCAGGAGATCGATCTTGCGAGGGTCGATAAATGAATAGCTGATGACCTCGAGACATCCCTGGGCAACGAGCAGCTCACAGAGCCTCTGCGTCTCTTTGTCTTCCCGCTCACGGCGGGCAGGCACGAATTCGCGCACTCGATGCCTGGAAGGGATGTTGGCATATCCGTACAGCCTCCCCGCCTCCTCGACGAGGTCGATCTCCCGGCTGATGTCGCGCCGGAAACTGGGAACGACCACCGACATAGTGCCATCCGGGGCAGAGGCGGTATCCGTGACTCTGAATCCCAATCGCTCCAGGAGACGCGCGGTCTCGCCCGCTGTCAGATCGATCCCGAGGATCTGGTTCACCTTTGCCTGTCTGATGACGATGACATTCTCGGGACGCGGCAACGGATGGCAATCGATCCTGCCTCTTACCACTGTGCCCCCGGCAAGCTCTTCGATCAAAGCCGCCGCGCGGTCAATCGCGCTAATGACGGCCTCCGGGTCTCCTCCTCGTTCGAACCGAAACGATGCCTCGGTCTCCAACTTGAGCGCCTTCGATCCCCGCCTGATCACGACGGGATCGAACAGCGCACTCTCCAGCAACACATTCCTGGTTTTGGGCTTGATCTCCGTTTCTCGACCTCCCATGATGCCCGCGAGCGCAACCGGACGCTCTGCGTCGGCGATCACGAGCAGGTCACTCGTCAGCGTCCTCTCCACATCGTCGATGGTCACGATCTGCTCACCAGGACGCGCCCGCCGTACCACAATGCGCTTCTCTATCAACTCATCGAAATCGAAGGGGTGAAGCGGTTGCCCATATTCCATCAAGACATAGTTCGTGATGTCCACGACATTATTGAGCGGCCGCATCCCCACGAGCTCGAGTCGGCGCGCGAGCCAGGGCGGCGACGGTCCAACTTCAACGTCAGTAATGAGCCGAGCACAATAGCGAGGACATCCCCGTCCGTCCTGGACGTCGACAGATGTCAGCGCATCAATCGTCTGCTCTGCCTCCCGGATAGGCGCAGGAGGAAGGGTCAGAGTGCGCCCGCTGATCGCGGCCACCTCACGGGCCACGCCGATAATGCCCAGCAGATCGGGGCGGTTTGCCGTCACCTCCAGATCGAGAACGACTCCTTCATCCCCGTTCTCGACAGATGTGGACTCGACGGCCCCCACCTCGACCCCTATATCGGACAGGGCCCATGCCAGCTCCCCCGAGGAGAGCGGAGCATCGACGTATTCCTTAAGCCAATCGTACGGTACTCTGAACACCCTATATCCCACCCATATTATCAGAACTGCCGAAGAAAACGCACATCGTTTTCATAGAAGAGGCGGATATCATCGATGCGGTGTTTGAGCATTAAGACCCGCTCCACCCCCATGCCGAATGCGAATCCTGTCCATTCCTCCGCATCATACCCAACCGCCTCGAATACCGCTGGGTCGACCATGCCGCACCCCAGTATCTCCACCCAGCCGCTGTGACAGACACGACACCCTGTCCCCCCACAAATGGTACAGGAGATATACATCTCCGCGCTCGGCTCGGTGAACGGGAAGTATGAGGGTACGAACCGTGACTTCACATCGTCGCCGTACACCGCTGCGGCAAAGAGCTCCAGGGTCCCTTTCAGATCGCCCAGCGACACATCTCTGTCGACGTACAGGCCCTCGATCTGGTGGAGGTTGGGCGCATGGGAGGCATCTAGATCAACTCGATAACACCGCCCGGGGGTGATGATACGTATCGGCGGCTTCTCTCTCTCCATGACGCGGATCTGGACCGGAGATGTGTGGGTGCGAAGGAGCATCGTGTCGGTTATGAAGAATGTGCTCCACATATCCCGGGCCGGATGATCTGCCGGCATGTTCAGCGCTTCGAAGTTATAATAGTCCCACTCGACATCCGGGCCGACAGCGATCGAGAATCCCATGCGCAGAAAGACATCGACGATCTCCTGAAGGCCCTGACTAAGCGGGTGCTTGTGCCCAAGCCAGGTCTTCCTCCCGGGCAGCGTCACATCGAGCTGCGCGGCCTGACCCTCCACCCGCCGCGCCATCTCCTCTGTGATCTGGCGGGTCCGCTCCTCGATCCGCTGCCCGAGAAGCGCCTTCAGCCGATTCGCTTCCTTTCCAACGGAGCGACGCTCCTCGGCGGGCATGCTTGCCAGGCTGCGCAGGATCCCTGTGAGGCTGCCCTTCCTCCCCAGATATCGCACCCTGACCTGGTCGAGCTCATGAAGCGTGGATGCGCCCTCGATTCCTTTGGACGCCTCCTGCTCGATAGATGCGAGAGATTCAATCGCAGCCTTCATGCGTGCTGCTCCCTATCCAACGCCCCCTTCGCGATCTCGGCGAGCTGATCGAAGGCCTGAGGATCGCGGACTGCCAGATCGGCGAGCATCTTACGATCCATTGTCACCTCAGCCCGCTTCAGGCCGTTGATGAGAGATGCGTAGGTAAGCCCCCGCAGCCTCGCCGCCGCATTGACCCGTATGATCCACAGCCGCCGGAAGTCGCGCTTTCTCCTCCTTCGATCCCGGTAGGCGTACTGTCCAGCGCGCATCACGCTCTCTTTGGCAGTCCTGTACAGCCGATGCTTCCCCCCCCAGTACCCTTTTGCCTGGCGTAGTGTTCTCCGTTTGCGTCTATGTGAAGCAACCTGTGATCGCACCCTCGGCATCGAACAACCTCACTTGACTGACTGGAAACAGCCTCTTTATAGGTAAGGAATCAGCTTTGAGATACGCTTGACATCGCGTGAATCGACGAGAGCGGCCTTTCGCAAATTGCGTTTCCGCTTCCTCGTCTTCTTGTTGAGAATATGACTCTTGTACGCTTTTCTCCGCACAACCTTACCGCGCGCTGTCCGCTTGAACCGTTTGGCAGCGCCGCGGTTTGTCTTCATCTTCGGCACGCCCAAACCCCCTTTTACTATGTCTTCGGCGAGAAGATCGCGACCAGCCGCCTCCCTTCCATCCGCCCCCCTTGCTCGAGCACACCCACCTCCTGGAGATCATCTTTCATCCGAGCGAGAAGGCGTTGCCCCACCTCGGTGTGCGCCATTTCGCGTCCGCGGAACTGCACCGTGACCTTCACCTTGTGGGACCGTTCCAGGAACTGCCTCGCCCGCTTGAGCTTGATCAAGTAGTCGTGATCGTTGATTTTCGGCTTGAGCTGTATCTCCTTCAGGTGGACGACATGCTGCCGTTTTCTCGCCCGCTTCTCCTTCTTGCTCAGCTCATACATGTACTTGCCGTAGTCCATGATCTTGCAGACCGGCGGCTTACCATCCGGAGCCACCTCCACCAAATCGAGCCCGCTCTCCCGCGCCTGGCTGATGGCCTCCTCGGTAGGGACGATCCCCACCTGACTCCCATCGGCTCCTATCAGCCTGACCTCAGGAACACGGATCGATTCGTTGATCCGCGCCTTTTTCGTAATCGTATCTCACCCCCTTGTCGAACCAAAACGTCGAACATGTTCACCGGCGAGCGGCCGCTTCATCGGTAAGCCGCTGCACCGCCGCCGCCAGATCGACGGGTCCTAGATCTCCTTCTCCATGTTTGCGCAGAGAGACATGTCTTGCTGCCTGCTCCCGCTTGCCGACGATTAACATATACGGGATCTTCATCCTCTCCGCTTCGCTTATCTTATAGCCGACCTTCTCGTTGCGGTCGTCGAGCTCCGTACGCAGCCCGGCTCCCACGAGCGCCTCGTAGACCTCCGCTGCGTACGCATGCTGATCATCGGTAATCGGCAGGACGCGCGCCTGCACCGGTGCCAGCCACAGCGGGAACGCTCCCCCATAATGCTCGATAAGGACCCCGATGAATCGCTCCAGGGAACCGAAGAGCGCACGGTGCACCATCACGACGTGGTGCGAGTGACCATCCTGCCCGACGTAGCGTACATCGAATCGCTGCGGCATGTTGAAATCGAACTGAATCGTGCTGCACTGCCAGCGCCGCCCCAGGCTATCGAGCAAGTGGATATCGATCTTTGGTCCGTAGAAGACGGCCTCCCCCTCTTTCCTCTCGAAGTCGAGCCCCTTCCCCCGAATCGCCTCCTCGAGCACCGACTCTGCACGCTCCCAATCCTCTGGACTGCCCGCATAGGCCTCGGGCGCGGGATCCCGCACACTCAGATCGACCTCGAACTGGTCAAACCCGAATGTGTGGAGCAGATATTGAGCGAAGTCTATCACTCCGCCGATCTCCTCGGGCAGCTGTTCGGGAGTGCAGTAGATGTGCGCATCATCCTGGGTGATCCCACGCACCCGCATGAGGCCATGGACAACCCCCGATCGCTCGTGCCGATAGACCACGCCCAGTTCAGCGAACCTGATCGGAAGCTCACGATAGCTCCGCACACGACTCTGATAGATGAGAATGTGCCCCGGGCAGTTCATCGGCTTGAGGACATACTCCTCCTCGTCGACATCGAGGACGAACATGTTATCGCGATAAAAGTCGTAATGCCCGGACCTCTGCCACAAGTGTCCTCTCGCAATGTGGGGACTCACGACCAGCTGATACCCGCGGTTGAGGTGCTCCGCCTTCCACCAATCCTCGATGATCATCCGCAGCAACGCACCCTTGGGGTGCCAGTAGACAAGTCCACTCCCTCCCTCCGCTTCCATCGAGAAGAGATCGAGCTCAGTGCCCAGACGCCGGTGGTCACGCCGCTTCGCTTCCTCCAGCCGTTCGAGGTGGAGTGCCAGATCCTCTTCCGACTCGTAGGCGGTACCGTAAATCCGCTGGAGCATCGGCCTCCGTTCATCTCCCCGCCAGTAGGCGCCGGCTGCCGATAGAAGCTTGAACGCTTTCACCCTTCCGGTCGAAGGAAGGTGCGGTCCCCGACAGAGGTCGACGAAGTCTCCGTGACGATAGAGGGTCACTTCGTGATCGGGAAGATCCTCGAGTAGCTCCACCTTGTACGTCTCCCCCTGCTCTCGGAACTGCACAATCGCCGCCTCGCGGCTCGCCACGTCCCGTTCGAAAGGTATGTCGTCGGCGACTATCTCGGCCATGCGCTTCTCGATGCGCTCCAGATCCTCGGGCGTGAACGGTCGCGCAACATCGAAATCGTAGTAGAATCCGTCCGCGATCGCGGGCCCGATCGCCAGCTTTGCCTCCGGGAACAGATCTCTGACCGCCTGCGCCATAATGTGAGATGCGCTGTGGGAGAAGACCTCTCTCCCCTCGGGATCGTCGAAACTGAGCGGCTTGAGGGCGACGTCCTCGGTAATCGGAGCCGAGAGATCGACGACGCGGCCGTCGAGTTTTCCCGCGACAGCCCGGCCCAGATCAGCTCCCCCCCACGCCTCGAGTGCCTCTCGTACGGAGATACCCCTGGGATGGCGGCTCTGCGACCCATCTGAGAATGTGATTTCGATCGAGTCCGTAGCCCGTTCTGTATCTGCCCTTGCCATGGTCTTCTGTCCTTCCATGCCGATCCTCTCCATGCGCTATCTTCCAATTCATTATTGCATAAAGGCCCCTGGAGTGCAACCCCATTATAATGCATCCCCGTAATTCGGGCCGCACACGGAAGATAGGCCTGGGGACCGGCATGCCGGATGTCTTCGCGGTCCGAGCCGACGCAGGTACGGCGGCAGTCAACCCGGCACACCACACTCCGGGCACCCATCTCTGTGCTAGTGGCCCAATGGCATCTGGGCCACGGGCCAGCACTGAGAGCGAGTGAGCGTGGTGGGCGATACTGGACTCGAACCAGTGACCTCTTGCATGTCAAGCAAGCGCTCTAGCCAGGCTGAGCTAATCGCCCCGGCACCACTATGTTGGAAATCGAGCCCCATTGTCAAGCGAAAAAGTGCCATATCCAGGCAGATTCCGACACACCTATCCCTGGTATTGGCATGCCGTCTCCAGAGGTTGGCCGATCGTCACCATCACTGGCAGACAGCAGCCCTGCCGATGGCAGATCAGAACACCTCTATATCGAGAAGATTCGTGCACCTCCATGTTCCGTTGACACGCTGCCAGAATTGATCTTGACAACGCCCGGGTTTTGTGATATCCTCCGACGCGTAGTTGGAGGATGCGGGTCCGGCGCCGCAATCCTGATCCATCGCCGAGCGGTGGACCAGCGTGTACCGGCAGCCATCGGACAGGGGGCGGCGCCAGAAGGAGACTCCAGGTCGCCCACAAATCGATGGCTCGTTTTCTTTGACCGCTCTGGCGCGGTCCCGGCAGGACGTTCGCGGGCCCTGGAGTGATCACGCCACGGCAGACATGCCGAGCACCCGCCCTGAATCAGTGACGGCGGTGTTGAGGGTGAGACTTGTTGAACCGCACCGACCGGCGACTACCTCAACCCGAGGAGGACACCATGACACGGGAAACGCTCACACCAAAGCTACCGAGGGTCGTGGCCGGCCTGGCCCTCCTGTTCACGGTGATGCTGGTGGGCAGCGCGCTGGCCGGCATCAAGGCGGAGGTCACCATTACGAAGGGAGATGGGAATAGCGACAATATGTGGTCAGACCCCCCCGGAAACAACTGGAAGCCCTGGTGGGATGATACCCTCAAGCCCAATGACACACGAACCTTGGAGACTTGTCAGTGGATAAAGGTCGGCACGAACGGTGGACTGGAGGCCACGTGCCGCTGCGGAATCGAGGGGTGCGACTGCAAGCTGAAGCTCCCCAAGCGCGGCAAATTCCATATCCCGGACCAGTGGGGCGACAACAGCCGACAGGATGAACCAACACTGTACGACGTTTCCCAGGGCATCCTGCAGATCCGCGGCGGAGCACCCGGGCCGGACTGCGGCCCGGGAACTGAGGGCTGCGACAGTTACCTCGTCGGCTTCGATACTCCTGTGGCGCGCGCCTGGGGGCAGAGTCCGGAGCCACCCGGACTGGTAAGCTGGTTTGCCGCCGACTATGACTCCGGGGCTGCCCAGGCCCGGATCCTCAACCATCCCATGAGCCCCGTGCCGATGCTCAGCCACGGGATACTCTGGCCGGACACGGTGCCCATCTTCCCCGGTGAGGGACTGATCTACAACATGTTCGGTATCCAGCCAGCGACGGTCGGGATATTCGTCAACGAGGATCCTGAAGGGATGCCGGGCGAATGGGCTCCCCTCGAGTTCGAGATAGTCAACACTGGAGTTGTCGAATCGTTCTTCGACATCTTTCTCTGGAACGATCTCGGATGGCCGATGGGCACGCAGAGCTACGGCGTGCTGCTGTACCCGGGTGAGAGCTTCTTTGCCATGACCGAGGTCCATATACCTCTATGGGCGCCAGCCCATACGGTCTGTCCTGTCGGAGCATCAGCTTCCAGCTGGGACGACGAGTATAAGCACTGGGCACTGCTGAGCGTGATGCCGGACGTGACGATCGAGCTCGTGCCCCTGGCCACCGTCCTGCACCACGGAGAAAACCTGCAGCTGATCGCACATCTGCGCAACAACACGGCGATCCCACAGACCATCGAGGCCTGGACCGAAGTCATACTGCCGAACGGCAATCCGTATGGGGGAAATCCTGTCGCTGGACCCAAGACTCCTACCATCGGCCCTTACGGGGTGATCGTGCGCGACGTGTCACACACGGTGCCGGGAGCCGCGCCGCTCGGCACCTACTACTACACGGGATATCTGGGTGAGCCCGGCACCAGCGACATCCTCGACTGGAACGGCTTCAGCTTCGACATCGTCGAGTGATGCGCCGGCGAGATGAGATTACGACAACGGCTCACTCGTGACGAACCACCTGGAGCACTGAAGGCGGCAAGACCGATCAAGCTTACGTTGCCGATTGGAAGAGAGAGCGGGATGACGAATCCCGCTCTCTCCGTGTCTGGGCATATCGCCACGTGACCCCGGACGTGACCCCGGCCCTGGAAAGAGAGTTTCCAGGTGCGTAGCACTGTGTGAAGCCGCGGCAAGAGTCTCCTTGACAATGTGGCGTCATCTGTGATATCATCAAAACGGTGGATAAGGAGGGCGGAGTCGAAGGGCTAGTGCGCATTGTGTGGACCCCGGCGGTCCTCTTTCTATTTGAAGGTCACGGTACCTGGGACTGCTCTTCATGTCGGGAAGCTGAGACGCGTGTGCGGATGCGCCGACTGACTGACCCGAATCGCTGCACCACACCGACCACGCTCG
>Ga0209427_10003120_pt1 | contig 19484 bp, 20 predicted proteins | sample DeeMarSWOR136_30_FD_187465 | JGI IMG/M metagenome (GOLD analysis project Ga0209427, IMG submission 187465) | Marine sediment microbial communities from White Oak River estuary, North Carolina - WOR-1-36_30 (SPAdes) (version 2) | ecosystem: Environmental > Aquatic > Marine > Intertidal zone >...
CGCAAGTTCTTCGAGATATTAACTGCCGCTAGGGCCATGGAAAACACGGTCTTTCTGGCCTACACCAATCTCGTAGGCTTGGAAGACGGACTGCAATTCTGGGGGGGCAGTAGGGTAATGACACCGAGTGGCCACATCATTGTACAAGCAAAGTACGACGAGGAAGACCTAGTGACGGGAGAAGTTGACTACGGCGACCTGCAACGAATAGAAACTTTTGTACCAACTCTCCGCGACTTGAGACCAGAGTTTTTCGATCTTCTGAAGAATCACACCGAAAATCTATGAGGAAGGAGTCGAGGCCAGTCCTCAAATTTTATGAATGACCCTCTCTATTCGATTCAATGCTTCCTCTACCTTCTCATAGGCAGTAGCATAGGAGAATCTTAAGTAGCCCTCACCATACCTGCCAAACGAGGACCCAGGCACGGTGACTACCTTCCCCTCATCAAGGAGAAATTCAGACAATTTTTCGGAGGATACTCCGAATTCTCCGATATTCGCGAATGCGTAGAAGGCGCCCTCAGGAAGGAGGCAACTGAAACCTTCGATAGCATTCAGTCTTGAATGTAGAAGTTGGCGTCGCCTGCTGAGCTCTTTAACCATATCATTCACGAACCTCTGCGGTCCCTTCAAAGCAGCCACTGCAGCGTATTGGGCAGGTCCGTTCACACACGCGGTAACATACTGATGGGCAAGTGCCATAGCCGAGATCAGCTCTTGAGGACCAAGGGCATAACCAACGCGAAAGCCAGTCATAGCGTAGGTCTTGGAGAAAGAATTAATTACAATTGTACGCTCTCGCATTCCCGGAAAGGCAGCTAAACAGTGATGTTCAGCACCGTCATACGTGATCTTCTCATAAACCTCGTCGGAGATCACAGTCAAGTCACGTTCCACAGCGAGCTTCGCCAATCTCGATACATCATTGAATGAGAGAACAGAGCCCGTGGGATTATTAGGTGTGTTCGTGATAATCACGCGTGATTTGTCCGTGATGAGTGACATCACAGCGTCAGCCTCAAGCTTGAAGCTGTCTTTCTCAAGCACGGGCATCGACACGGGTCTTCCTTCTGCCATCGAGACGGCAGGGTGATAGCACACAAAACCTGGATCAGGAATTAATACTTCGTCGCGGGGGTCGATTAGTGCAAATAGTGCCAGGAAAATAGCCTCTGCCCCTCCCGTTGTAACTAAGACTTCAGAGCTTGGGTCGTATGATAAGCCATAGTCTCGCTTTGCCTTTTCCACCAAGGCTTCACGCAATTCAGGAATGCCTGCGGTAGGAGTGTAGTGCGTTTGGCCTTCATCTAGCGCTCGTTTGGCCGCCTCGAGAACATGGGAAGGAGGAACGAAGTCAGGTTCCCCTATCCCTAGGCTGATCACGTCGGGAATTCCCTGTGCTAGTGAGAAAAGACGGCGGATGCCTGAGGGTCTGATGCTCGTAACCCGCCTTGCAGTTTTCAAATGCGCCATCACCATGACCCTTTCAGTTCTTAAGAGCATAAAATGTTTACGTTTGTCATACTGCAGCACAGCGCACTAAAGACCCGAAATCTACGAAACCACAAAGCTTTTCCGATCGTATACAAAACTGTATCCCCCAGACAGGACTTAGTGGTGGACAGATTGAGCTCCAAGGAAAGGACCCAAAAATGGCTGAAAGTCTACTTGGACGACCCATTTGTGAAAAAAATGATACAAAGCAGCATTTTGACGAAAGCACAGCTAGAAACACTGTTAATAGACATTTTAGCGGAGAAAAATGGCGAAAAAGCGCTAAAGTATGAAGAAAAAGCCGATTTGCGCCTCTCGGCAGTATCAAGGGGCTCTTTCAACAGGACTTTAAGGCAGGCCAGGAGGAACATTATCAAATCCATATACACAGTTCTCCTGCTTGGGTACCTAGGGATTTTTGAGGACACTAGCCTGGATCCCTACCTAGAGATTGCCAACAAACTGCGAGGATACGTAAATGCCTACCTAGAAGGATCAATGAAGGCTGACGCCAAGGTTGAACACCTAAGAACCATGGATAGATTACGCGAAGAACTCGAAGCAAGCCTTGAGCAGCTATCGAGCCCCAAGGCGCTCCTAACCAGAACGTGATATCACAGATCACACCAAGACGTCCCGCACTTCAAGCAGAACTGTGACGCCAATCGAGATGCCGAGAAACACTCGCAGATACGCTGAATTCTAAGTTCATCGTGGAAAAGGAGCTTGTTTTGTCAAGCGTGTCCAAGGCTGTCAGAAAGGCACATAGTTCTGTGAGTTGTCGAGTAGAGAGCTGTGATGTCACACATCACATGGCAACATGGATTATCGAGGTTTACCGAAATATTTAAGTTGGTTTCTGTGATATCTCTGATCGGTATGGAGATCACGCATATCACGTTTGAATCACGCTTCCAAAGATGTGGAATGGAGGCTTCTATGCATGTCTAGCCTGCTTGTGCTAGCTTCGATTCTTCTATTTGCAGTCTGTGTGATTTCAGCCGCGCTTTACTACAGGCGGATAAGGGGTCTTCGTGAGAAGTATGAGGAGGCAAGTGATGTTGTGGGTGATGTTGTAATGAGTTTCAACAGTCAGCTGCAAGTGTATGAGAAGAAGCTTGAGGCTGTCTCCCATAGGACTGACGTGCTCTCCTCTGACTGTGAGGAAACGAGAAGTGAAGTGAAGGAACAGGGGGTCCTGTTGAAGAAGATGGCTGCTGAAGGCGATACTTATTCGGGACTCGAACAGAAACTTCTAGCGCAGATTCAAGATGCAGACAAGAGAGTGGATGCCCTAGCCTCAGCACAGAAAGAAATCGTAGAGAAGCTTACAGGAGTGGAGAGCCTTGAACAGAGACTGTCTGCCGCACCTAAAGCGGAAGGAGTCAAGATAGATGCTCCCATCCCCATAAAGAGAGAGAAGGCCCTGGCCCCGCTCACAGAGACGGAGCTCCTTGTGCTGAAAAGCTTCACGGATAACAGCCCAAAGACAGCCCCGGAGGTTAGAGAGGAGATAAAGCTCACGCGGGAGCACACCGCTCGCTTGATGAAGAAGCTCTACGAGGAAGGTTACCTAGAGCGAGGCACACAGAAGATTCCCTACACTTATCGCATAAAGAAGGAAATGTTGAAACTCCTCAGAAAGCAAGTCTAGCATCACCTTTCTGCTCGCTTTCCAGCTTGCTGAAGCGTTCCAACGCATGCACAGTTGGAAAGACCAGCAAAACGCTCTAATTGGTTTAGACGTTCATGCATGCGTGCAAAGGGAAGACGTCGCTCCAACCCCTTGGTTTCCACTGGAGCCATGAGAGCTTGAACAGGTTTAAAAAAGGGGGTTCAGCAAAAAAATTTGGGAAAGCTCTAACCGATTTTACGGTAATTCTTAAATACGGTTCATTGAACAGATTTGTAGAGTCTATTCTTTTCCTAGAAAGAACAACCTTTTCTTCAATCAACACCTAGTCTATTCCAGTGGAAACCTTGGGGTGCGTGAGTTCATGAAACTGTGACTTTGTGGCACGATCTCTTGTCTACTTTAGCTTTTTCTTATCTGGCCTCTATTTTTTTGGATGAGAGTGTTTATCATGCTGGTATATACATGACAGTAGCTCACGTAGGAATCGTGCTGACGCAGAATGCAATAGATCGAGTGAATTGAAATGGATGAAACAATGTTGTTAGACAACGTTTTTGAGCGATTCCTTAAAGGGTCTAGTCTTTTCCTGGATCGGGACGTGCTTCGGCACGACTATATACCTGACAAACTTCCTCATCGTGGTGAACAGATTCGCTACCTAGGCGAGGTGGTTGCTCCTGTTCTTAGGGGTTCTCTTTGCTCCAATGTATTTGTCTACGGGAAGACGGGCACTGGAAAAACAGCGGTCGTTAGGTACGTTTTGGATAGATTGAGTGAAAAGGCTGGGGAACTTGGTGCTCCTCTGAAGACATGCTACATAAACTGCAGGTTAGCCGGAACGGAATATAGAGTTCTCTCGAGTCTATGCAACGCTATTGGTGTTGATGTTCCCTTCACTGGCCTGGCAGTGGGAGAGGTTTTTGACAGGTTCAGGACAGGGTTGAACTCAGCGAAGGTTCTTCTATTGCCGGTACTGGACGAGATCGATTCCCTAGTGAAGACTCGTGGCGACATCTTGCTTTATGAGCTGACTAGAATAAATGAGACTCTGCACTCAGGCAGAATCTCAATCATTGGAATCTCAAACGATCTTCGATTCAAGGAATTCCTAGATCCAAGGGTCTTAAGTTCCCTAAGCGAGGAGGAGATGGTTTTTCGACCTTACGATGCGGCGGAACTCCGTGATATTCTCTGGGATCGCGCCCTGTTGGCCTTCTATGAGCGCAGGGTACTAGACGGCGCCGTCAGTTTGTGCGCAGCGCTAGCCGCAGCAGAACATGGAGACGCACGGAGAGCCTTAGATCTTCTCCGTGTTGCTGCAGAGATCGCAGAGCGTGAAGGGGCGGAGGCTGTGGCGGAGGACCATGTACGAATTGCCGAGAAAAGAATTGAACATGATCGGATTACGGAGGCGGTCAGGAATCTTCCGTCACACTCAAAACTTGTTTTATGTAGCGTCTATCTTTTGAGCACAGCGAAGGTAAACGTGATGATCACGGGGGACATCTACGAGATCTACTGTGAGCTTTGTGATGAATCTGGATTCGCCCCGCTGACTCAACGGCGCGTGAGTAGCCTAGTCAATGAACTGGACGTGATAGGACTACTGAATGCGAGGGTGGCGAGCATGGGAAGGTACGGACGCACAAAGAAGATTCGCTTGGGCGTGCCCCGCACTCTTGTTCGAGATGCCCTTGCTAATGATGACAGACTGAACCGTCTAACTGGCTACGCCCCTAAGTGCTTGGCGCAGATTTCGCGTGGTAGGCGTTGAGGACGGAGCTTTCATAAGGAGGCTGTTATTCACGAAGCGCTGCCTATCTGTTGTAGAGTCTCTGGACCAAAACGTGTTGGCTGGCTTTCTACACGAGGACCTACGCTTGAGGCGTGGTGAAGTCTATCGGCATGACTTCTAGCGTCTGGAGATTCACCACTGGTACTATCCCTGGTGTGGGCACCACCCCCATCTCTTCTTGATACTTGGTCTGTTTCTGCCAAGCACCGGAATTGACGATGAGGGTCCCTCGATACGATTCGTACTTCAGGACATGTACATGTCCACAGTGCAGAATATCCGGTGGCCTTTCTATGACCATGAAGTCTCTCTTCTCGGGGGCTATTGGCGTTTTTCCTCCGTACAGCGGTGCTAGGTGCCTCCCTTGCAGTAGAAGTCTCATGGCTCTTTCAGGGGAGTTGAAGTTCATGCCCGGAGCGACGGAGATAATATCGTCTAGGCTGCGTCCATGGTAGAGCAGGATTTCCACATCATGGAGGCTCACTGTGCATGGGTTTCCTAGGGAGTGCACCTTTCTCACCTCATGAATCGGCTCTGCGTAGTTTCGCGGTATGGCTGGTTGAGGGAGCGCCTTTCGGGAAGCGTCGTGGTTTCCAGGAATGACTATTACTTCTATGTAGTCCGGGATTTCCTCGATGAATTTTGATGCCATGCGGTATTGTTCGTAAATGTCTTCAATCGCCAACTCTTCTATCTGGTTCGGATAGATTCCTATTCCATCTACAACATCGCCGGCTATGATTAGATATTTTACGCGGCTTGCCATTTCCTTGAGTCTATTGTCTCCGAGCTTTCCGTTTAACCATAGCAGAAAGCGGGTGAAGTCCTCTTTCATGAACATCTTGCTTCCAACGTGCAGGTCTGACATGAGCACGGCGCAGACCGGTATCGGAGCCGTGTTTGGTTTCCTTTGGGGCATGTCAGGCCAGATGATGTCCTCTGCGATGAGCAAGTCGTTTTGTCCTTTGACTGCTGCTATGCAGACGACTTGGTCTGAGAGCAGGTCTCTCGCTTTCTTCATAATCTTGGGGTTTCTGCTTGGGGATACGAGTACTGTGGCAGTCGCCCCCAGGTCCTCAACTCTCAGGAGGAGTTTTTGCTTGGCTTCTTTCTTCTCGATTATCATGCCGATGATCTTGACTTTTGAGTTAGCTTTGGCCTTAAGTGCGTCTGATATGGTTGAGGCGCCTTTCACATCGATCCTTTGTCTTAGAATCTTCTTCATTCTCTTGTAGCGGTCTTGGAAGTATTCGAGGTATTCTTCGAGGGTTCCGCTTTCGCATATGTCGTCCGTTGGGTCGTCAATTATCTTTATGTCCGAGTCGATGTCCTTTGCGGCAGCGCGGAAGGTCTTCTTTCCTTGAATGAGCGCTTGGGGAGGTTGCGCCATTGGTGGTTGTTCTTCTATGGCTTTCGGAAAGGCCTCTTTGGCTACCTCTTCTAGGAGATTCTTGTCTATGAAGAGGGCTCTTTCGGGTGCAGTTTCTAGTTTTTTGATGGTTTCCTCCATCAGTTTGATTGGATCTTCTGTCTTAGAGAGGCTGTTCAGGAAGGCGAAGGCGTTTCTGTCTAGTTGGTATCCCGCTTCTATTGTGAATGACACTGCTCTTTGAAGCCTCTCGCTCATGGCTTGGTCCTTCGCTGGTCTCTATCAGAATAGTGATCCGACTATTTTGGTTTCTGTTTGTCTTCGAACATGAAGGCCTCCGAGTTAATGGCTTTTGGTTCATATCTGTTCTTTGACTGTTTACTGTAGTCTTGACATTCTCCGTGAGTTTCTGACAGCATGTTCTTATTTGGATGTGTTAATACTTCATGTGGGGATCTGTTGTGGAGCTTCGTAAGGTTCAGAGGACGAGTAGCGGAACCTTCTTTGTTTGTGTGCCGAAGGGTTGGGCTGAGCGAGTTGGGCTTGGTCGTGGGTCTGTTGTGGCGGTCTCCGAGTTGATTGATGGGCGTTTGGCTGTTGATGCTAGGTATGGTGTTGAGCGTGAGCCGCGGGTGGCTGTGATTAGTCCTTCTCCGTATCTCAGTCGTGAGATTACTGGTAAGTATCTGTTGGGGTATGACGTCATCCGTGTTGTGGCTGAGGATAGGATGAGCGGTGAGGATCGTGAGTCTGTTAAGCAGGCGTCGAATGGCTTGGTTGGTTTGGAGATTGTTGAGGAGGATTACTCAAACATTGTGTTGCAGTGCCTATTGGAACCTTCAACTTTTCCTCCTGAGAAGATTCTGAGGCGTGAGTATGCTATTGCCGCTGGGATGCATCGGGATGCTGTGAGGGCCTTTGTTGGCGGCGACGTCCATTTGGCTAGGAATGTGGTGGCGAGGGATGTTGAGGTTGACCGGTTGTATTTTCTGCTGGTTCGGATTCTGAGGACTATTGTTCAGAGACCTGGTTTGGGTGAGGGGCTGGGGGTGAGGGCCATCGAGTGCTTGGACTATAGGCTCATGGCTAGCCTTGTTGAGTCTGTTGGTGATTTGAGTGTGGAGGTGGCGGAGAAGGCTGTTGAGCTTGGTGAGGGCGTAGGCGAGGGGTTGTCTGAGCCTTTGTTGAGGTTGCATGGTTTTGCTTTTGGGTGTCATGAGAGGGCGTTGGAGGCTGTGTTCAGTAGGGATGTTGAGATGGCTGAGGGTGTGAGGCGTGAGCGGGGGGAGGTTGAGGAGCTGCTTGGGGGTGTTGAGGGGGCTGTTGGTGGGGCTGGGGGTGTTGGTGCATGTGTGTTGGCTGTGGCTGGGTTGATTGGGCGGATTTTTGATTGTGCTGTGGACGTGGCTGATCTGGTTATGCGGAAGGAGGAGTGAGAGGCGGCTAGGCAGAGGCATAGAGGCGCAGATACACAAAGACACACCCTAGACCTAGGTCCACCATACGCTCCAAATATGGATGCGTGGTGGCAGAAGGTTATTCTAGGCGTATGGTAGGTCTTTTGATGTGCCGGGGTGGCAGAGCGGTAATGCGCTGGCCTCGAGATCTTCAGCGTGAATGAGAGGGGTCTAGACGTGGGAGCCAGTGGGTCTTTGGGCCCTCATGGGTTCAAATCCCATCCCCGGCGCCAGATCATTAGTCAAAGTCTAGGTTCTCAGCTATTCCATCAAGCTGCAATTGCCTCGCAGATCAGCGTGAAGTATTGTACGCTCACCTTTTCCATACAGCCTCTTTGACAATTCAGAATCATTCAATCGTGCGTATAGGTTAGCGGATATAGGTATGTACCGTTAAATAGACCTGCTGACCTATAGCTAGTGAGGTGATATTATGGCTAGAGTAGCGCGAGAAATGGTGGAGAAAGCCGGTATCAATGTTGATCAGCTTCTGGATTTGTTGGTTAAGAATGCTGCAGCAGAGCTTACAACTTTCTATTACTATACTATCCTTCGATGTAATCTGATAGGACTGGACGGAGAAGGAGTCAAGGAGATCGCAGAGACCGCTCGCATTGAAGATCGAAACCACTTTGAAGCTCTCGTTCCACGTATATACGAACTAGGGGGCAGACTTCCAGACGACATGAAAACCTTTCATGATGTCTCAGCTTGTCCACCAGCCAGACTACCGAAAGACCCGACCAACGTCAAGGCAATCCTGAAAGTGCTTGTGGAAGCAGAGAGATGCGCAGTGCGAGGATATACGCACATCTGCAACCTAACCGCTGGCAAAGACCATCGAACCTACGATTTGTCACAAGCAATACTCAACGAGGAGATCGAGCACGAGTCCTGGTTCTCCGAATTCCTAGGCGAGGGCCCATCAGGCCACTTCATGCGCAGAGGCGAGACTTCACCCTTCGTCTCCAAGTTCCTTAGATAGGTCCTCTCTCCCCTTTCCCTTTTTTCTGCCAAACTTAGAGGGCTCAGATGTATGAAAGAGTTTACTGAAAAAGAGCTTGCCCAATACAATGGAAAACACGGAAACCCAGCATATATCGCGTTTGAGGGAAAGGTGTACAATGTGTCAGCCAGTTTTCTCTGGAAAGCCGGAACCCACGAAGTTCTTCACAATGCTGGCGTGGATTTGACAGAAGCCTTGGAGCAAGCTCCACACGGAAGAGAGGTCCTTGAGAAGTTTCCTGTCGTTGGAATCCTGCATGGTGCTGGCGTGCCTGATGTGCCATCTAAGCCATGAGAACATGGCGCTAGAACTCCTCTTGTTTCTTCACACGGGTGGCAATCCCGCTGGCGCGCTTGTCCAGCGGCATGTCGACCTTTTTCTGGAACCTCACCTTTATTGTATATAGTCCTGTGTGCTATGTATGGACGAGGAAGTAATTCGGCTTGGTTGAATGTGGTAAGGTAATGGATCGGAATGGAATTACAATCGAGTAAAAATCCAGATAGCAAGACCTTAGCAGAATTAGAGGTCGGTCAGAGAGCTAGGGTGATGAGACTTCTGGTTGGAGGTCCAACTCGCCGTCGACTTCTCGACCTCGGGCTCCTTCCGGGAACAGAAGTCAGGGCTTTGATGAAGAGCCCCTTAGGGACCCCGATAGCGTACTACGTTCGAGGCACCGTGCTGGCCCTTAGGTCGGAAGACTCCTCAAAGATCGTGGTTAAACCTTTGTCTTAGCAATATGAGAGGGAGGCGTTAACTTGGACATTGAAAGGAACGACCATGACTATTATGAAGAGAGACATGAGGAGTTGGAGAAGGGCCATGACTATCTGGTTGCTCTTGCTGGAAACCCAAACACTGGTAAGAGCACGGTATTCAACGCCCTTACTGGTCTTCGTCAACATGTTGGAAATTGGCCTGGAAAGACCGTCGCTCGTGCCGAGGGATCTTTCAAATATGAGGGAAAACGATACAAACTGATCGACCTTCCGGGCACCTACTCTCTATTAGCTACTGCTACGGATGAGGAGATTACCAGGAATTTTCTGCTCTTTAGCCGTCCCGATGTTGTAGTCGTAGTGGTTGACTCGACAGTTCTAGAACGAAACCTGAACTTGGTTTTGCAGGTTCTTGAAATCTCAGATAACGTGGTGGTCTGCCTCAACCTTGTCGATGAAGCTGCGAGAAAAGGCATGGAAATCGATGCAAAACAGCTATCGCTTGCCCTAGGGGTTCCTGTTGTTCCCACGATTGCCAATGTTGGCAAAGGGTTGAACGACTTGGTTGAAGCCACGGCTAAAGTTGCCTCAGGAAAGATAACCACTAGCCCACATCACTTTGCTCTCAAGACGGAGATCCGCAAAGTGTTTGACGAAGTGATTCCTCATGTCAAAAAGGTGGCGAACGGCCTGCCGAACATTAGGTGGGTCACCATGCGTCTCCTGGAAGGAGACATCAGGATTCGCCAGGCGTTAGAGAGTGGAGAACTGGCATCTCTAGCAGGTTTGGCTCAAGGCAATTCGGTGACAAGAGAGTCCATGAAAGCGGAACTGAAGGAGCTTTTCGATCGCATACAAGTTGCAGCATCTCCTATTCGAGAGTCTTTACACGATCATGTCGTATCCTCAATCTACGCCGACGCTGAGGCCATAGCGTCCAAGGCTATAACCAAGGTCAAGATTCCCAAGTACAATCTGGATGCCAAGATAGATCGAATAGTGACTTCGCGTGTCATGGGGTTTCCAATAATGATAGCTCTTTTAATGGCTGTCTTCTGGGTCACAATAGAAGGCGCAAACATTCCCTCACAACTCTTGGCAGAGGGTCTGTTTTGGCTTGAAGCACAGCTTTCTTCGCTGTTCATGTGGTTTGGGGTCCCCCAGTGGCTTGAAGGTCTCTTAGTGCACGGAACTTTCAGGGGTGTGGCGTGGGTTGTGTCAGTCATGTTGCCACCCATGGCCATATTCTTTCCTCTCTTCACGCTCCTTGAGGACTCAGGTTACCTACCGAGGGTTGAGTTTAACATTGACCGTTTCTTCAAGTGGGCTGGCGCGCATGGAAAGCAAGCTATTACCATGTGCATGGGCTTCGGCTGCAACGCCACGGGAGTAATTTCCTGCAGGAGTATAAACTCACCTCGTGAGCGTCTCATCGCCATACTCACCAACAACTTCGTGCCTTGTAATGGCCGTTGGCCAACTCTTTTTTTGATGGCAACAGTCTTTCTGGCAGCCGCATTCCCACCAGCTATATCATCCCTAATGGCATCATTGACAATAGTTGCTGTCACGTTGGTTGGTATCTTGGCGACTTTTGTTGTGTCGGCTCTGCTTTCGCATACCTTGCTTAAAGGTGAAAGCTCATTCTTTGTCCTAGAAATGCCATCGTATCGTCGACCGCAGTTCCTGCGTGTTCTTTACACTTCATTTATCGATCGAACTATCAAGGTTCTATACCGTGCCGTAGTTTGGGCTGCACCATCAGGCGCGCTCATCTGGATCCTGGGAAATGTGCATGTTGGCGGCGAGACCTTAATGACCCATGCTGCAAACGTTCTCTCACCAGTTGGACTGCTAATCGGTCTCGATGGCATCATCCTGCTAGCATATATCCTCGCCATCCCGGCCAACGAGATAATCATCCCCACAATAATTATGGGCTATATGGGAACAAGCATGATGACTGAGCTCGAAAGCACAGCTGAGCTTCACGCTCTCTTCGCAGCCCAAGGATTCACTATCGTCACAGCTATCAGTCTGATGCTTTTTGCAGTGCTTCACTATCCATGCGCAACCACGACCCACACCATCTGGAAAGAAACAAGAAGTGCCAAGTGGACGATACTGTCAAACCTGATTCCACTAGTAGTTGCGTTCCTCGTCTGCTTCGGTGTGACTCAGTCTCTTCGTGCCCTAGGATTCGGATGATGGGCGTCTAAACATGCATGCAACGGCATAAGACCCTTTGTAAAATCGGTGATTCATCGCTTCAGAAAAGGTAGGAGCTGGATGAGTGCCTCTATAGGGTGGAAGTCTTAGGACTACCCCTTTTGTGCAGTCTAACAAAACATAATTAGCTTAGAGAGGTGACTCTAAAGTCTAAGGAATCCGAAAATGACGGAGGCCATTAAAAGATATACGCGTCTATCCGAAGCAAAAGACAGCATCTTGTGTGTAGGCTTAGACCCAGCCCTTCCAAAACAAAGAAGCCAAAATACAATACCCAAGAAATATCTGGAAAAGGCAGACGAGAACGAGGCTAGGCTCCAATTCTGCCTAGACACAATAGACCAAACAAGAGATTTCTGTTGTGCCTACAAACCAAACCAACAGTATGTCTGGGGGTTCACAAAAGAACAGCACAAACCCCTCACAACCGCCATTCAGAAGGCAGACGCTCTCTCTGTCCTGGACTACAAGCTGAACGACATAGGCGCGACAGTAGACTCTGCCCTCTTTCACATCCATGAGTGCGGCTACGATGCCATAACCTTCAATCCCCTCCTAGGAAATCTCCAAGCCACTGTCAACGTTGCCCACAACTACAAACCCCAAATCGGCATAATAGCCCTAACTCTAACCTCGAATCCAGACGCCATCAAATACCAGATGCAAGCGATTACTGCCGGGAGGCCAGTGTACGTCGCCATTGCCGAAGACGTAAAACGGTACGCCGCCGACGGATGCGTCATAGGCGCCACAGGACACGTAATGGAGGCGGACATAAGAACCATAAGAGCCCGAGCAGGAGAGGACAAGCTCTTCCTAATCCCAGGCATAGGCGCCCAGAAAGGCGATGCAGAGAAGGTGATTAGGACAGCTGGAAGAAACATTCTCATAAATGTGGGAAGAGCTATAATCTACTCCGAGACTCCGGCGGAAAAGGCGGAGGAATACAACAGACTTTTCAATAAACTGAGAAAGGAGCAATCTTAAGACAATGTCCAAAGCCGAAACATCAAGAAAACAGCTATTCAGCTTTTCTTACCGCCCTTTTCCCCAAAGGCTTCCTCTTGAGTTTCGTACCGCAGACCTCACAAGACTTGGGACTGTAATCTGGAGGGTATTTGCGGTGACAGGCTGGACAATAAATCACCCATTCTAGGCGAAACCTTATTCCGAAAGTCATGAGAGGAGCAAAAACCATCGCCAACTGGTCAGCCACGTTCTGGATAGAATAGTCATCCGTTACAATCTGTGGATCATAACCTTCAGCCTTCAGCTCTAGGGCAAGAGCCAACACCTGCAAATCAGCATCAGAAAGAAAAAGGACATCCCCCACCTTTCTGGAAGCTTCCTTCACTCTTCCAAGGAACTCCTTGGCAGGGACCCTAATCTTCAATCTTCCGCTGTCCACTGCAGTGGTAAATCTCAGCCTAGGCAACGAGTTCAAGAGAAGTTCACGCCCAACCTCAGGAACAGAATACTGCGTCTCACTAACTGATAATGGGTCAAAGCCCGCGATAAACGCTGATGCGTCTAGAACGAGAACCTTCTGAGCTGTCAATGCTCTAGCTCCTAGCAAAGAGGAGCCTACTCTTCAAGCGACGGTAGAACCCATCGTCAAACCGCACAAATGACGATTCATGCTCAGACTTCGAAACACTGATTCGAGGATTCTTCGGCTCTGTCTCGGTTCGATGGTGCCCGTCCAAAACAACAACTGCCCTCTTCGGTTTGAGGAGCTCTATAACAATCGTATTTTTCGCTGAGAAGACCACAGGATGGAAGACCGTCAAAGGACAGATAGGAGTGAAGACAAAGGCGTGAACATCAGGATCCAAAACAGGTCCTCCCGCAGAAAGCGAATATCCCGTGGACCCCACTTGAGACGCAACGATCATGCCATCCGCTCGGCACTCAGCCACTACCCTCTCATCTTTCTCAATCCTAACATGCAGTAGCTTAGCTGGCGCCTGTGAGGTTATCAGAACCTCGTTCAAAGCGTCAGGCAATCTTTTGGCTCCAATTGAAGAAGACAGTTTCATACACTTTTCGAGATGGAAATTCCCATTCAGACATCGATTCACAGCAGCTAGTCCCTTTTCAGGCGGCACCTCTGCGAGAAACCCACGCACGCCCATGTTGATGGCAAGGATAGGCGGTTCAGGCTTCGGGAGCAAAAGACAGGTTCTGAGTATAGTGCCGTCGCCCCCAACGGTCATGATCAGGTCAGTCTTCATCTCTTTGAGTGGCATCGCAGCATCTTCCCTCTTGGCATGTTTTGCAAGTCTCGGTTCAAGTGAGATGGCTCTTCCTCTGGATTCCAAATGCTCTACTAATCGTGCTGCGAAATCCAATGCTTTTCTCTGATCAACTCTCGCGATTATGCCGACAGCGTTGAACACTGTCCTTCCCTCAGTCTGATAATTGTGCTCTCTATTTAAACTGATGTAGGAGGGTATCAAGAGATATGACTGCACAGCGATACCTTAATGTATCTACTTGCTGAATGAGAACTGCTGTACATGCGGTGAAGACAATGAGCAAACCCATGGAATTGGGGGCCCTAAAAGTTGGCAGCTACGTGATGATAGAAAACGAACCTTGCCGCATAGCTGACTACTCAAAGTCAAAGCCAGGGAAACATGGCTCCGCAAAGGCGAGAATAGTGGCCATAGGAGTCTTCGACGGGGCGAAGAGAACTCTCGTCAGGCCTGTCAGCGCACAAGTTGAAGTCCCGATCATCGAGAAGAGAGGCGCACAGGTCATAGCATTGCTACCAGCATCAGTGCAGCTGATGGACCTCGAAACATACCAGGTTTTTGAAGCCCCGATGCCAGAGGACAAAGCGCTGACGTCTAAACTCGCCTCTGGCGTTGAGGTCGAGTACTGGCGCATCCTAGGCGTAACGAAAATAATGAGAACAAAAAGCTAACGCGAAAATACAGCTGAAACTCTTTTTAGGTCAAACAAGCTCTCAGAGGGCTTCTGAGCGCTCCTCTGAACATACCCCTTCACTGTTGCTGTTTTCAGTTGAAATATCACTAATACCTCATTCAAAGAATCTAAGATCACTGTGTCTCTTTCTTCTTGACTCTTCTTTCACTAGCTAAGACTGCTCCTACTCCCACCACTAGAAAGCCCACACCGACAATCGCAGAAACCCGTGCCCAGTTCTCACTCTCTGCGACAAAAGCAACGAACAGGATAATGAAGGATATGAGGAGACATGAAGCGCCAACCGTATCTATCCTACTAGCTTCTTCCTTTGACTTGAAGCCAGCTATGGTCAGGTAAGAGCCGAGCAAGACGAGGAAGGTCCCACAGACCAAAGCTATTGCAGCGAATTCGGGAAACGATTCGTAGAACCAACCGTCAAATGGAAATGGAGCAGCTGCGAGAATCCCAATCGTTAGAAGAAAGATTCCACCAATGACCTCTGTTACGTTCATTCTTTTCTCACCTCACCTCTTCGCTCCACACCGAGGGCATTCCTCTAGGACCTCGTTGTATAAACGCTGACAATAAGGGCACTTGACTTTTACAATTACCTCCTTCTCTCTTATTATCTCCTTTTCCCTGACTTGACGAGTGCTAACGGTTGACGACTGCTGTACTTGTGGATATCCAAAAGGCTCACCACGTTCAACGGAGCCCAAGCCCAGCGTCTGGAGGATTCCTGAGAGCATAACGTCCACAGCCTTGTAGGCTCGTGTAGCCGTCTCCAACTCCTCCAACTCCCCAGAATTATCGTATTTGGACATGTGATAGAAGAAACTGTCCCAGTTATCCAGATAAGTACTGCATTTCATCCTTGCTGCTTCAGAAGCCTGTGACACTTCAAGCCCTGCTAGTTCACTTCTGAATTTTCTGATATCGTTTCGCGCTTGTGCTGCAATATTCTGTATCTTGTCAGATTGAAGGTGAGAACCATCAGACCTGAAACCTGCCTGTTCAGCTTCCATTATGTTCTGCCAGTGATCATCCAAATGCTCAGATCTGTTAACAATCCAGTCCGCCAATTCATCCTCGCCAGACTGCTCTGACATACTATTGCCTCGACAAGCATTCCATGAAGCAGATTTCTTCAATAAAGCGTTTTCAGCATTCTCTATCGTTTAGTATGTTTTGGAGCCCAAGCTATGAACTCACAAGAAAGTCTCTAAAGACTCACCTGCGAGCTTTAACCATGTGTTCTATCTCTTTGCTCCACAGTGGGGGCACTCATTCAGAGTCTCATCGTACAGACCATGACAGTAGGGGCATCTAATCTTAACAATGACTTCCTTCTCTCTCACTATCTCCTTTTCCTTGACCGCCTTTCCTTCTCTCACTGCAGGGCCCTCATGTGTTTCTACAGACGGGTGTGCGGGTGTAGATGGTTGTATAGCTGCACGCATCGCTTGTTCAACAGCGTCCACCCAGCCTCCTGTGTGCCAAACACTCACCATAAAGCTGTAGTCTTTGTCGGCTTGAACTTTCAGAGCGCCAAAGCTTTTGCTTGCTGCCTTTATTTTCTGCAGGGGGATTTGGGTGACATCCCCCTTTCCCACCAAAGTCTTGGGATCTGGAAGGACTAGTGCCCAGAGTCTGCTGGGTATGAAGAGTAGTCTTGTGTTGGTTAAGAGGAGGTCGCCTGTGGGACCTATGCCTCTGCCGAGAGTGATTCCCCCCTGTTTCTTTATCACCGTTTCACCAGGCACTAACAGCTCTTCAATCTTGACCATGCGTGATCTCCTTCGCTAGTTTACAGACTAGGCCTATTTCAGTTATTAAGAATTGCCAGAGCAGAATCCTTGGTCTGTAATTAGTCGACTTGAACCTTCTTGAACTCCCAAGCCAGCCTTTCTCTATTCCTGTAACGGAAGTATCGGCTGATCATTGGGGTTAGCTGCTGGTTTTTTCCGATACTCATCTGCCTTTTCGAGACCATGCGGATACCGCCAGTAGGTCCAAGGCAGCGTACTGCAGAAGCCAGCAGCAAGACCTGACAAACCGTACCTCTGAATCCACTCTGTCGGGTGCAGGTCCACCCAGATCTTTGAGAGCTTCTCTAAACGAGCACGTAGATTTTCCGCGATTTCCGACGCCTTCCCAGTTGCCACCATCCTCATCAGGCTTCTGTTTGTCTCGCTGAAGACATGGGAGATGGATTCAACTTCGGGTTGCTCTACTATGGGTACAGGCGTGTGAAAGTTTATGAAAAAGTTTACATAGAGCTTGGAAAGAGCGCCTTTGACTTTGTACCATAGTTCTCGGTAGTGGTAGTCGCTTACTACCCATTTCGCTGCTCCTGTCTGTGCGTTTATCCAGACTTCAACTCGTTCCCAGTCAGAGTGTGGGACCTTAGCAACCTCGTACCGCCAGAAGTACATGAACCTGAGAACCCAATACTTCTTTCCTTTGTCTTCCTTCAGCCAAAAGGGCGCGTCATGTGTCTCTTTGAAAGGGGTAACTTGTGAAGCGTCAGATGTGGATGAGCTATCATTGTAGAAGTAAGTGTTGACAACCTCGCTTTCTCGATGTATGCAAGTATATCCGAAGCCGAGGAGAAGAGTGAGAATCAGAAAGCTCACAGTCCATATGGACCAGGCGCCTATCCAGCGTTCTGGGATGAAAGGAAAGCCTATGTATGTATCTGGGGGATTTGTGATTGCGAGGAAGAAGAAGCCGTAGAGAAGAGCTAGGATTACATATACAAAGAATATCAGAATTCGCTCATCTGGGCGTCTTTCAAACAATTCCCTTGAGGCATTCCGCCAGCGCCAAACGAAGCCCAGTAGTGGAATAGAAGTTGTTATCGATGCCACCACGACCGAGTACTCCACTCCTGCAAAGAACATGTGGGTGTGTGCGTAAAGGTAAACAGAACAAACCAATAATCCTGATAGAGAGAAGTAGACTATCCAGACTAAACATGAGGGCATAAACCTTCCAAGAAACCGCGCTATAAGACTTTCAAACGCTATCCTTCTGACGCCGTTTGAACTCGGCGATACTTCTGTGGCCTTGAGCACAAAAGGTCTGTACTTAGACATCAGATCGAAGGGGTCAACAAGATCTTGCCCAACCATTCGACCCGAAGATAGATCAAACAAGTCTCCTCTGCTAACTTCACTCGCGCTCTTCTTACTTCGGTGTGAGAAGACGAGGTCGGATTGAGGCTCCGTTATCTTCTCCACAAGGGTCCTCCACCACCTCCTCTTCCGAAAGCTCCAACTGCTTAGCCTTCTGTCGAGGGTGCTATACTCTCTCTTTCCACTCTTCCCCAGAAGATGAATGTTTGACCAGTAATCTCTGAATACGCGTGGCTGTGTTACAGAGTCGCTCAGTGATATGTGTTCAAATACATATCCGAGTGTGCCGAAGAATAAGCCAACTGAAGCCATGGCTAAAATCGCTGAAAGGAGGCCCCATTTAATGTGCCCAAATGGGCCAAAACCTATCATGTATTCTAGGAAATAGAGAGGACTCTCCCAAATGCAGCCCATGAGAAAGAAGCCCAGTATGAAGACACTTGAGGTGAACACTCCAAGAACTAAGCCCCCCAGAGGGTTTCTGTTTGCATAGCTGACACCTACAGTCAGCAAGACAACTGCAAGGAGCGAAATGAAGGCAGTGACAAACGTGTAAAAGGCTATGAAGCCCAGGAAGAAGAGGAGAAACCCGCAGAGAGTTACGACAGCATATCTCGGGTATTTTCCCAGGTCCGTGTGCGAAAACCTCCAAGTTCCTGACTATTCCTCTTCACGATTGGATCTACCAGGCATGTGAGAAGCGCCCCAGAGTACATTCGATCACCAGTCATCAATCCTAGGCGCGCCGTTTGATTCTTCTGACCTTTTGATAGTTCTCTCTCACGCGATCTTTATCCTATGCCCCTTCTTTCTGGGCAGATGAACCTCCAGAATCCCACGTTTGAAATGTATTTTCATCCGATCAGTCTCAACAGGCACAGGGATGCGAGCTCGTGAGCGGAACGACGAGAACTCCCCTTTTCGGTGAGTGATCCCGAAGTCGCCAAACCCCACTTTTCGCTTCATCTTTGCTGAAATCTCGATTAGGGTATCTCCCACTGCCTCTACTTCAACGGTTTCAGGCTGTGCGTATGGAAGATCGGCGGTAATGACAACCTCGTCGGGTGTAACGGAGATGTCACAAAGGGGTTCGAGGCAGCAAGACTGGACATCCCAGCTAGGACGTTCTGGCGACTCAAGCAGCTCGTCAGCCCAAGCATCGAGACGTTCCATATACTCTCTCATTATCTCAAAGACTGAGCGCTTCCTTCTCTCTTCATACATTAACCTTGCCTCCTCAAACATATAGTGGAAGGTCGTACTCCTGCGACTTCTTCATTTGGTTCAACTCGCTTTGGGTTCTCCGCATAATGTCCCTGGCTCTCAGCCGTATTTCTTCGCCCTTCTCAAGAAGGTCTGAGACATCCACTTTCTTGCCTGTGATTGCAGCAAACTTCTTTATCGCTACCGCTGCAGCCTCGGGGTCGGGATAGTTGAAGAATGACTGGGCCAGCAGCGCTATGGCGGTGAGCTTCTTTTCGGCGCAGTATCGCATGGTTAGCGCCTGAGGACCAACTATGAAGCCTTCATTGAGTATTTCCAGTCCCTTCTCACGCAACAACTTGAGCGCGGCTTCACTTGAGCCTGCTCCGAAGACTTTCGGGTCTTTGATATCCTGTCTGTTCTGGACCGGCAGTCCCCCTATGGACAGGATCATTTTGACGTTTTTCGATTCCGCCCAGTCCACGAGTTTCCTCATTATTCG
>Ga0209427_10003124_pt1 | contig 19470 bp, 23 predicted proteins | sample DeeMarSWOR136_30_FD_187465 | JGI IMG/M metagenome (GOLD analysis project Ga0209427, IMG submission 187465) | Marine sediment microbial communities from White Oak River estuary, North Carolina - WOR-1-36_30 (SPAdes) (version 2) | ecosystem: Environmental > Aquatic > Marine > Intertidal zone >...
CGTGGGAATTTGGGTTGCGGCCTGGAGGAGCACCTCCCGATGGCCCCTAGAGCCCAATCTTGGCCATCCCCTCTTTGGCAGTTATGAAAGGAATTTCTGGGACACGACACTGCATCGGCACCCTTGAAAGGGATTCTGAAATACCTTGGAAGAATGAAGTCATCGGCGGGCTGGAAGCCCTTGCAAAACCAAGAAAAGCAGGGTCCCGCGGTCAAGGGTGGATGATGGCGGATACTTTGCTGGCCACGTAGATAAGCAAGAAAGTCAGTAAAAGCGCTTGTAAACAGAAGGTCAATGGTGTTTTCATGGTTCCGGTTCCTTCTATTAGAAATATGGCCCTATCTATGGCAAGAAAGATGCCAAGAGAGACGGTTGGCATATATGTAAGATTTTCAAAATGATACGGTAGCAAGGAAACGCAAGATCGTCGACTGGTAGGCAGGAAAATACCCAATGGTGAGAAAGGAAATTCCACTTCTTGGCAAAAACTTACACACCAACAGGAGAATGGTACAGCATAGAAAGGGCGATGACGTCCAGGTGGTTGCCACGGTGAAAGAGGACAGCTGGGATTTTCTAAAACGTATCCGGAGCTTTGTCTGCGGACCTCTGGTGGCGACATCAACCTGCGAAAGCTTTAGCTCGTTGCAATAGGGGGGACTTATTCACCTATGGGAAGCAACACAGAACACTTCTTGGCCAAATTTGTAGAACCCGAGAGCGTTGCTATAGTGGGGGCGTCCAGCAACCCTTTGCGAATCAACTACCACCTGGTCGCCAATCTGCTCAATCTCGACTTCCAAGGTAGAATCTACCCGGTACACCCAAAGGAAAAGGAGATTTTGGGCCTTAGGGCCTATCCCGGCGTGAAGGACATTGATGAAACGGTGGACCTTGCCGTAGTCGGGGTCTCCAATTCTTTGACCTTGGGAATCCTGAGAGAGTGCGTAGACAAAGGCATAAAGAGGGTCACCCTTATCGCAGGCGGGTTTTCTGAGACCGGAGAGCAAGGGAAAAAAGTCCAAGAGCAGATGGCCCATATCGTAAGGGAGAACGGTATCCGGGCCATTGGGCCGAACGCCTTGGGTCCCATCAACGTGCCCGCAAACTTCTGCATCAGTTTCCATCCCATCGAGTCCATGAAGCCTGGCGGCCTATCCCTGATTTTCCAATCAGGGCTTTATGAACCCAGGTTCAGCTGGCTCTTGTCGGATTTCAACTATCACCTCAACAAACTCATTGATCTCGGCAACAAAATGGATGTCAATGAAGTGGATGCCCTGAGCTATCTGGTAGACGACCCGAGCACTCAGGTTATCGGTATCCATCTGGAGAACATCGAGGGGGATGGAAGGGAATTCCTGAGGCTGATCCGAAAGGCTTCTGCTCAGAACAAGCGGGTTGTGGTGTTAAAGTCAGGCCGAAGCGAGGCGGGAGCAATGGCCGCCGCCTCTCATACAGGGGCATTGGTGCAGGGAAGCGGCCGTGTGTTTGACGGGGCTATGAGACAGTGCAGGGCCGTACGAGCGAACAACCTCGAGGAATTCTTCGATCTCACCCGTGCTTTAGAGCGATTTGGTTCCCTGTCCCTGAAGGGCAATCGCATATTCGTGGCCACCTTTCCCGGCGGGGAAGGGGTGATTGTGACCGATCTCTGCGAGCAGGAAGGCATGAGACTTGCCCGGGTGCATCAAACAACCCTTGACAAGTTGCGGTCTATTTTCCCCCCTTGGGAAATCCCGCCCAACCCGTGGGACCTCGGCGTGACTGTGCAGTTCAACGATCCGGGAAAGGTCTTCAAAACCCTCATCGAGTCAATGAGCGAAGATCCCAACGTCGATGCGTTGGCTCTCCAGTTGCACACGACGGCCCTTCTTTTTCCCAAAGAACTGTTGGAGGTGTTTCACCGGCCTGTCTTCGCCCAAAAGCCTATCGTCTTGTGGCTCGCGGGAATGGACTCTGGAAGGCATGAAAATCTCAAGTGGCTGGAAGAAAGGCAAGTTCCTGTGTTTTCGTCTCCAGAAAAAGCGATCCGCGCGCTCTCCGCACTATACCAGCTGAGCCAACCCGTTTCAGAAAGCCCCTTTTAGTCTCAATCAGTTGTAGAAACGCCGAGACGTTCGATGAGAAGTGTTTGAATATGGCGGTGGGATCTTTTGAATAAGGCAGTGCCCTGTCTGAGGCCTTTTTAACCGGCAGGTTAGGGTGCCGTCTTTTGTGTTTTTCTAGACCTCCTGCCCCTTACGCTTTTCTTGGGCGAACCGGAAAAGGTTTTCTTGGGTTCGCCCTCTTTTGCCATGGCTTCAAGGACTTCATCTATTTGCGAGATAGTAAGGTGACCCAGGTCTTTCAATATCATCCCGATATGTCTTCTTTCAGCCGAGTCTTGGGCTTTCTGTCTTACAATGGCTTCCCAGAGGTCGTCTACCGTAATAAAACCTTTTTCAATCGCTATAAGCCCGAAACGCCTTTGCGGATATTCTATGCCTACACTGAGCTTCGGTTTCGATGTCTCCATTGGAGGTCTCCAGGGTGATTGGTGTGAAGGTAAAAGATTACGCCCGACGTATGGCTCTCAGGATCTCCATAGCGTGTTCTTCGGGAAGGTAGCCGAGGCTGTGCAGTATCGCACCAATACGTCTGTGCTTTCCCTGATCCAACTCTTCTTCTATCTGCGCTTTTAACGCTTCGAGGAGCTGTGCCTTGTTGATAAAGCCTTTTTCCAACGCGACAGTTCCGAAGCGCTTGTCGGAATGCTCTGTCATGACACCCTCCGGTTCTTCTGTTCCGAAAACTTTATAAGCTAAATGGCTGAGAGCGAAGTCCAAAGCACAGCATGCGTGTTATGCGGCTGCTGCATCTTTGAGGTACGCCAAGGTGGTCCTGATGTAATTTATTGCGTCTCCAACGGTCTTTATCTTTTCTGCTTTCCCATCAGAGATAAAGATGCCAAACTGCTCCTCCATGGCCATAATGAGCTCAACCTGGTCCAGAGAATCGGCACCGAGGTCATCCAAAAAAGAAGCCTCGGGCACGACACTCTCCGAGGGGACGTCTAACTGTTCGGAAATGATCTTCTTGACCCTTTGCTCAATGCTTGCCATGAAAGCTTTGCCTCCGCTCAAAAAAACTGCGGCTGAGCACCCCCCTCAGCCATTCTTTTTTTGGGTGACAATAACCAATTTTGAACCTTTAATACCGCTATATATAATAGAGCATATATTATATTATTTGTCAATATATTTATATAAAAATAATATAATTTATATGTAGGAATCAATGGAGGCGTAGCTGCAGTGGCGCAGCGAAAGGCGAAGCGGGAGCGGGCTGAGAGCAATGTCAGGCTTATCTTGGGGTCTGGGCCTTTCCCCGGACATCAGCAGTGGCCTCCCACCGGCCTATCAGGATGTGTCGGCTCAAAAGCTTTTCCATAGCCTTTGGTAAAGATTGACAGCAACACGCACTTTCGCTAAAAGGGCAAGAAATCCAAAGCGAGGAGATGCGACAGACTGCAGGACGACCCAAACTCACCTGAGAGCGTGAGAGGGCCGGTTTTGTGCTTAGCCATGGAGTGGGGCTATGTTGAGAAAGGTGAAGAGGAAAAGTGGCACGGCGATGAAGATGCAGGGCCTTGCGTCTTTTGTCGTCTCTATCCTGTTAGGAGGACTGCTCTGCACGGCGGTTAGCTCCTCAGAAAATCCCTTGGAGTCAGATAAGGGGGATGATTTGGCCAAGATAAACAGTGGATTTTTTGTCTCCAAAATGGACGTAGATAGGTTGGGGGATCGAGACTTCAAGGAAGCGCTCAGAAGGTTTCTCACGAAGAAAGGTATAGTGACCAGAAGCTCTCAAGGCCTGATATATTACTATGTTTCGGAGGACCACATCCAAGGAATCACGGACTTCGAAATGAGGGAGCGGGTAAAGGAATTCGTGCGAGAAGCGGAAGAGAAAGCGACGACACATCAACAGCCGACATACATGACCATTGAAGTTCAGCCCGGGGATACCCTGTGGAACATATCGAGGGCATACGGGATGTCGGTAGATGCGCTCATTCGCTTGAACAACCTGACTCCAACAGAACTCATATATCCTGGGCAGAAGCTCTCGGTCACCACGGAAAGGAAATAGAGCGTGCAAAAACTAAGATCCTGTCGTGCAAACCTGCTGCACAGCTTCTGATCTGGACCGACAATTACGCCCATAGGGATGTAATGCTTCCGTTGGCAAGGATTCTTGAGAACTCGGATCCTCGAAGAATTAAGGGAGAAGCGAAAAACGTTCCATGAATAGGTCCTGCCGGCAGGCATAAAGAACTCGATGTATTGGTGTTGGACACCGTCGCGTACCGGCTCGGTGTTATCTGCACCAGAGTCCATATTCAGAGTCAGGGAGGCAAACCATGGATAAGAAATGGTTACTGGCGATCGTGCCTGGAATCTTGTCGATTATCGTGGTGGTATTTCTTATAGCGCTTCTCATTATTAAGCTCCTTTGGTCCTGGACAATTCCGGATCTCTTTCCTGGAGCTGTCGAACAGGGCTTGGTCGCGGCACAAATATCTTGGCTTACCTCTCTGAAGGTAGCCATATTCGTGGCCGTATTGGCCGGGTTGGCTGGTATCCGACGCGGCAAGGACTCTTGACCGCATCATGAGGGAAGGACGAGAAGTGTTCGTCTTCACACTCATCTGAGCCGCGAAATGAGATTAAGACGTTGTTGACAGATCAGTCTTTTTCAAATGTGAAAGGGTGGCGAAAAAACAGGGGGGGTTCCTGTGTCCCGGAAAGTCAAAGATAGACACCTGTACAGAAGTAGGGACGCCTTACTCTGTTTATTTGTCGTCTTGATCTGTCTTTTTTCCCTTGAAGGGTATGCTGAAGGTGTCGGCCTCTTTTCTGCCCAATCCCTTGTTGTTGAGGGCCAAAAGCTATGCGTCATTCCGACCGAACTGGACGGTAGAGGGTGGGCCGAAATTGTTGTGGTCCATAGAACGGGCGTCTATCCGAAAGAGAAGCGGTGGATTTCCGTTTTCCGTACTGACACCTCAGAACAATATTCCACGGTTGCATGGCAACGATGGGAAGTCGACCAGGCAGCCACCACCTTTGACGTGGGGGATGTCGCTCCTTTTCCGGGCAAGGAGATCTTCTATCTCACAGGCCATGGTATCCGTTACTATGCCCAGGAGCAGGACGGCAAATTTTCCACGACCCCTCATGACCTTCTCTCTTTTCCCACCATCACCGTTTTTCCTGAACCCGGGTCTCTTCCCCCGGGTCAGCTGTTTGGGGATTGGAAGCGCAATGGCCATAACATGCTGCTCCTGCCCCAATTTGACTCCCTGGTGTTTTTTGACCGGGACGGCTCCGAGAACTGGCGGAAGACGGATATGGTTACCATAGCGCCCCGAGCATTCCTGTCTAGCGATCAGGTAGACGACGGCGCGTTCAGGGATTTTTCTTTACAGGCGGTCTTCCGTCTGCCGAGAATTTTTGTGGAGGACTTCAATGGCGACGGCCTCGCGGACTTGCTTCTTACCGAACAGGAGACGGTCACCGTGTACTTGCATCAATCCGACGGACATTTCACCCCAAAGCCTTTCACCACATTTGTCTTTCCTGTTCGCCCTTCAGAGAAGGAAGCTGAAACAAGCCTTTCCTTTCTTTCCACGCCGGCAGATGTCAATGGGGATGGGTTTGTGGACGTGATACTGACGCTTACAAAGGGCACAGGTAAGTTCCTGGAACGGAAAATACAAATTCTTGTCTTCATGAATCAACAAAAGCCTGACGAGCCCTTCTCGCCCCAGCCCGACCAGAGAATCACATTGGACGGCATTACACCAGGGATCATTATACAAGATGTAAACGGAGACGGCAGGGGAGACCTGCTTCTCTCGAGTATCCAGGTCGGTTTCTGGAATATCGTTAAGAATCTTATCTCCAAGCGGGTCAATCTGGACACTGGCATTTACCTGCTCCGAAGCGACAACCAATATCCAGAACAGCCGGATTTCCTCCGGAAAACCAGCTATGAGCTTGATCTCACTCATGGTGTCCAGTTTCGCGGGACCTGGCCGACCCTAGGGGGTGATTTCACGGGTGACGGGCACAGAGATCTCCTGATAGCCCGTGATGAAGAGATCTCAATCTATCCAAGGAAGGTGGACGGGGATTTTTTTTCAGAACCTCTCTACCAGTCCGGGGTTTTTACATCTCCTTTTATGCGTATCTTCGATCTGAATAGTGATGGTCGGGATGATATCCTTTTCTACGAGAAGAAGAGGGACGGGAAGATCGCTGTTCTTTTGAACACAGGAGAGGGGAAAAACAGACTTTTTCATGAAAAGGAATCCCCGTGTCCGGATTTAAGATAACGCCCGCGGTTTCATCTTAACGCGAGAAGGGGATATGCCGAAAAACCTCAACATGTCCAATGATTGCAAAATTCCCCTGTTTTCAAAACTGCATCCACCAGTCTATCGTCTTGGAGCCTTGCACAATGCAAAGATTCGAATAGAAAGTGAGTCTCAGCTTAATTTGGGAGGTCCAGAGTCTGGCATTCTTCTGAGAACAATCACTGTAACCCAGCTTTCTTCAAAGCCTTTACCATAAACTCCGTATCCGCTTGATTCTTATAAGGGAGCGTCTTTTCGAAATCCACCAATGAGAAGGTGGGATGTAACTTGAGAAGTTCTGAGGCTGCCGAGCGAGCTTCATCCATCCGCTCCAGTGAGCTATAAGCTGCGGTCAAACCAACGTAAGCATTGAATATTTTGGGGTTTAGTTTGAGGGCTTTATTATATTCTTCAATTGCATCCTCATGCCGCCGCATCAATAGATAGGTAGAACCCAAGTGGAATAAGGGAAATCCGGTGTTGAAAGGGTCCAAGCGTATTACCCTTTGAAGAATTGAAATGGCTTCCTCATACCTGCCAACGCTTCGCAATGTCATGCCATACCACACTGCGACCCAAGTATCATTGGGGTTAAGAGTTGCAGCTCTCCCTCCCTCAGCAATAGCCCTGTCATATTCTCTCCTCATAAGATAGAATTGCCCCATCATCGCGTGGCAGAAGGCTTGTGAATCGTCTATGCTTATACATTTTTCTACCGATTCAAATCCCTTCCTAAAAGACTCGGAACGAGATGTACTTGGCGCCCACCAGACATCCATTAAATGGGTGTAAGCCAGCCGACCGTATGCTGCGGCAAATTGGGTATCCAATGAAATGGCTCCCTCGAATAGGGGGCGAGACTCAGACAAAAACTTAGCCTCATACGTATAGCCGACTCCTTCCATAAATTTCAAATAAGCCTCTAGGTTGTTGGTAGGTTTTGCCGGTAGCCCATGCTGAAGCTTACGGTAAGGAGTCTGCAAGCCAGCATTTTTTGCTGTCCTTGCAAAAAAGCAACCCCCGGTTTCGAGAACGGCCTTGTCGATCTGGGACCTTGGGCTTGAGAGTGCCATCAGACCCGGCCGGCAATTTTCTTGCACATGTCCGTGGAATCCTTTATATTACCCAGGCATTGGAAATCCAGCATCTTGCGCGCCTTTAAAAGCCTGTGGGCCACTGGAGTCTGGGATGAGCGCTGCTGATTTCCCACAATTTCAGCATTTCTTTTGGATGATGATGGCAGGGCAGCCCGTGTTCACCCGATTCTGTTCGGAATAGTGAGGGGGCTGCCCTATTCTTCTTTGGGACAGGAGGCGGAAATAGACCCTCGAGTGGAATCAGATGTCGCGTTCACGGTGAGGAGGTTGCTGTGAAAAAGATATTGGTTACGGGAGCCACAGGACAGATCGGTTCGGAGCTGACTCTTGCACTGAGGGAGAGATACGGTAACGACAAGGTCGTTGCAGCTGCTCATGTGAGAGAACCTGACGAAGCCTTACTCGAATCGGGTCCCTGCTGCTTTATGGACTGCCAAGAAGCGGACAGTGTTGCCCAAATGGTCAAGAAATACAAAGTCGATACCATCTATCACCTGGCAGCGATTCTCTCTGCTGCTGCCGAGCAGAAGCCTCAGCTGGCCTGGGGTGTGAATATGATCGGCCTCTACAATGTGCTGGAAGTGGCCCGCGAAAAGGGCTGTGCTGTTTTCACGCCAAGTTCCATCGGGGTCTTCGGCCCGACAACGCGGTTGGACAACACACCCCAAGATACGATTCAAAGACCGACCACCATGTACGGCGTGACGAAAGTAGCCGGTGAGTTGCTCTGCGACTATTATCATCATCGTTTTGGCTTGGATACCCGCGGCGTTCGGTATCCGGGGCTCATTTCCTACAAAACGTTACCCGGCGGGGGGACAACGGACTACGCCGTGGAGATTTACTATGAGGCGATCAGACACAAAAAATACACCTGTTATCTCAAAGAGGGGACGTACCTGGATATGATGTACATGCCGGATGCGATAAAGGCGGCGATGGACTTGATGGAAGCAGATCATGAGAAACTCAAGCATCGAAATGCCTTTAATGTGACAGCCATGAGCCTTGCCCCTGAACGCATCGCTGCTGAGATCAAAAAAACCATTCCAGAGTTCGCCATGGACTTTGAAATAGACCCTGTGCGGCAGGCCATTGCCGACTCTTGGCCGAACAACATGGATGACAGCGCTGCACGGGAAGAGTGGGGCTGGCAACCGGACTACGATCTCGAGTCCATGACCAAGGAGATGCTGGAGCAACTTTCCAAACGCCTTTAGCCTTCGGCCATGCGCCTTGGGCTTAGATATCGAGGAGGGATGAAAATGCCTGCTGAGAAACTGGAACCCATACTGAAGCAGAAAATGGAAGACCTAAAGAACACCGGGGCGCTCAAAGGCGCAGAAATGGTGATCTCCGGCGTGAAGCCGGCAGAAGGAAAGAAAGGGCCGAGATACATCATTGAGGGTTATGGCAAAAAGGAATTCTTGAGAATGAACTCCAACTCCTACCTGGGCATGTCTCTTCGCAAAGAAATTGTCCAAGCAGAGGAAGAAACCGCAAGGAAATACGGCGCAGGTCCAGGGGCGGTGCGTTTTATCAGCGGAACATATCAGCCTCATGTTGAATTGGAAAAAAGACTGGCCGCATTCCACGGTCGGGGAGCAGCCATGATCTTCAGTTCCGCCTATGCGACCGTCATGGGCACGATCACGCCCCTGATCGACCAGGAGACAGGAGTGATCAGTGACGAGTTAAATCACAATTGCATTATCAATGCGATCCGCTTGGCGCGACCCGCCGTCAGGGAAATCTACAAGCATCTGGATATGGAGGATCTTGAAAATAGAATCAAGGGTGCTTTTGGCCGGGCAAAGCGTGTCCTGGTGGTTACAGACGGCATATTCAGTATGCGGGGGGACTACGCCCCTTTGAACACCATCGCAGAGATCGCCCAAAAGTACGATCCAGAATTTGAGGGAGGCATTACCACCGCCGTGGATGATTCCCACGGGGTCGGCGCATTCGGAGAAACCGGGCGGGGCACGGAAGAATATACGAATGCCAAAGGCATTGATATCATTATTGCCACCTTGGGAAAGGCGCTGGGCGTCAATGGAGGCTACCTGGTGGCTAACAGGACGATTATCGATTACCTGCGAGAGACGGCCCCTTTCTACATTTACTCAAATCCCATTACGCCGGGGGAAGCCAGTGCTGCTTTGAAAAGTCTGGATGTGTTGGACAGCAAAAAGGGGCGCGAATTGCTCGACCGCCTGAGGATGCTTACAAAGCGCTTTGAAAAAGGGTTGACGAGCTTGGGTTTCGAAATTATCGAAAGCGAGCACCCGGTTGTCCCCCTCATGGTGAGAGAGACGGCAAGGACCGCCGCTTTGGTTCGGCACCTCACGGAAAATGGGGTATTGGTGACCGGATTGAATTATCCCGTTGTACCGAAAGGGGATGAAACCATCCGGTTTCAGGTTTCAGCGGATCATACGGAGTATGACATTGATTATGTGATCGAGGTGCTCAAGAAATTTGAGGGCTAGAGTTCAGGGAAAGAAAAATGGCACCCGGGCCTTTGGTCGGTGCTTCAGCCGGGGTACTGGCGGGCAAGAGCGCTCTTCGTTGTGTGATGGCCCACAAGGACGCTAACCCCTTCGCTCGCTATCATCCATTCTTTCCGGCGTTCAGACTGGGCCCGCCTTTCTTTGCCGGTTCGTCTCTCTACCCCGCCGTTCAAGAAGTAGCCGAGCTTGTACACCCTCCGTCTGTCTGTGCCGGTGCGTCGATCCACAGCCGCCGTTCGTCTCTCTCTCATATCACATTCTCCTGTACCTTAGAGGGGTAGAACCCAGGGTTGGCCACGAGCTCCAAAGGTAAAATAAAGTCTTGATAAACAAAACTAATTCTTAATCCGCAAGATACAACCCCTCCAGATGCGACTTTCCTGAATTGAGAAGCGGAAAAAACACCCTATTTATGAGCAGCACGGACGAACCCTTAAGAGTGGATCCTGCTTTCCTTCGGGCACAGCGCAGGCCTAGACTTTGGGAGAGTATGGCTTAAGAAGAGCCGTTTTTGTTTGCTAAATTGAATTCTTTTTTAATAGGATGGGCTGAATTATAGCAAAAGCAATCGTGAGATGGTTTCGGGCTGGCCGATTCGAAGAAGCGGAAAGGAGGGAATATGAAGAAGAGGAAACTTGGAAGAGGCGTGGCGGTGGTGGGTGCCGGCATGTCTAAATTCGGCATGTTCAGAGATAAGGACTCGAAGGATCTTTTTGCCGAAGCCTTCAGAGAGATGCTGGCGTCTGTGGACAAGGGCATTGATCCTACCGATATCGATGCGCTTTATCTGGGAAATTTCTCCAACGACTTTTTCATCCACCAGTCCCACTGGGGACCGCTCATCTCGGATCTAGCCGGGCTCGCTCCCAAACCTGCAACCCGGACGGAAGGAGCCTGCGCCTCAAGCGCTCTCGCCTTTCGGGAAGGGGTTTTTGCGATTGCATCCGGGTTCTACGACATCGTGCTGGTGGGAGGCGTGGAGGAAATGTCCAAGCGCACAACAGAGGAAGTGGCCGAAGGGCTTGCCTTGGCAACCGTCCCCTATGAGGGGCGCGTGGGGTTTACCTTTCCGGGCGTGTTCGGCGCTGTGGCCACCGCTTACTTCGCCAAGTATGGAGCGAGTCGGGAGCATCTCATGAATGTGACCATAAAGAGCCACAACAACGCGCCTCTCAACCCGAAAGCACAGTTCCCCATGACCATCCGGGATATCATGAACTCGAAAAAGGAGAGTCTCCTCAAGAAAGGACAGCCTGCACCTGAATGGCAGGATGAAAAAGATTTTCTCCGTGATCCTCGCGCCAATCCAGTGGTGGCTTGGCCCATGCACCTCTTTGACTGCTGCCCTATCAGCGATGGTGCGAGCTGCATGCTGCTGGTAGCTGAGGATCTGGCCAAAAGCTTCACCGATAATCCTCTTTATGCGGTGGGTATTGGACAGGGCAGCGGCCGGGGTTTTCATGCGAGCACGGACATGACGTACTTTGAAGCCACGAGATATGCTGCTCAGGAGGCTTACGGGATGTCCGGCCTCGAGCCCAAAGACATCCAATTCTCAGAGGTTCACGATTGTTTTTCCATTGCAGAAGTGGTCCATGTTGAAGATCTGGGATTTTTCAAACCAGGAGAAGGCTATAAAGCCATCGAGGAGGGAGCCACCAGGCTCGACGGACCCAAGCCCATCAACACATCGGGGGGCCTCAAGTGCAAGGGCCATCCTGTGGGCGCAACAGGTATTTCCCAACTCTACGAGGTGTGGACCCAGCTGAGGGGAAAGGCCGGAAAAAGGCAGGTGCCCATTAAAGACTTGCGAATCGGGGCCGCCCACAATCTCGGCGGCACTGGGGGGACATGCACCTTTACCATTCTGGAGAGGAGGTGAGCCCATGGAAGAGCGACCTTTCAGCGATATCTCGTACGACCAGTTCCTGAACGAAGAGAAGCTCATGGGATCCCGGTGCAAAAAGTGCGGGGGCCACTTCGTGCCGCCCCGATCGATCTGCGTCCAGTGCTACAGCGCAGACATGGAGTGGGTGCAGATGAGAGGGGAGGGGACGCTGGCAGCCTTCACCTGTATCACCGTGGCCCCCCCCTTTATGGTGGCCCAGGGCTATGATCGAAAGCATCCTTACGTATCCGGTGTCGTTGAATTGGACGAGGGTGGACGGGTGGATGCCCGCATCGAAGGGGTGGACCCCAACAATCCGGAGAGCATGAGTGTGGGCATGCGAATGAAGGCGAAATTCCTGCGCCGAAAGGACACGGAAATTCCGGAAACCTATTTGGCATTCGAGCCTATCTGATTGGGTCCGAAGAGAACTGATGATCAGTTGCCGTTCCGGGCGTAAGAGAGAGCAAACCGCTCCTCTAAAGATAGAAAATCATTGGACCCAGTAAAGGACCTCATGGTCGGCATGAGGTCCTTTTTCATGGTATCGAAGTCAAGCCGCCTTCTCATGAGGTGGCACTGTTTCTTCGAGCCACTGAGGCGATCTGTCCGCAACCCATTCAGCGATCTTTTTCGCTTTGTCCTCAGCCATAAGAGGCTTTTCCCTCATGGCATGGTCCACGTCTTTCCCGGTGCGAAGGAGGTATTTTTTCTGCTTTTTTCCGGGATACTCTGGATTGTGTTCCACAATTATGATGCGACCGCCAAAGGTGGGGCTCAAAACAAAGAGAAGACGCCCCCCTTTCTCCAGTTGCTCCATTCTCGCAATGATTTCTTTCTTTTTTGGTTGAGCCATAGCGGATGCCTCCCTGTGTAATTCCGGACGTCCAAAGCTTCGGTCTGTGGGGCGTAACCCTTCAGGCTGAAGTTCCATAAGAGACGAGTTGTACAACTGAAAAAACTTCCTTCTCATGACAAGGGTAAATTCAAAGGAAATAGAGAGCAAGCCCTGTGCCCAAATTTAACTCCCTGATTATATTATATCTTTTTGATGTACACCCTTTAAGAACCGGAACCGCCGGATCGGCTCCAGGTAGAAGGCAGCAGGGTCCATAGTTGGATAATAAGTTGTATTTGTTGGAAAAAAGACTGACGGTTGAAGTGTGAACTCCTGATTCCGCTTTCGGGCGTATCGGAACTCTTACTTCTTATAGGCTGCTTTCCATCTCTTCGAACTCATCTTCCATTCGATATAGGAGCTGATCGAGGGCATTGAGCCGCCGAGCAAGGAGCATCTCGCGGGCCTCTTCCTTTAGAGGAAGGAGTTTCTGAAGTTGGGGCGCCAATTTCGACTTGATATCTTGAGGCGTCCCCGGATCGCGCAGAATACTTTGTAGGACATCCACAAGGGCGTAAAGGGATAGCTCTCTTTCAAGGGGCTCCGTGTAGGAAAGGGTTTGAAGGAGTTTGGCGAGCTTGGGGAAATAGGTCTTGAAACTTTTTTCATAGAAGGGGACAAGTTTAATGTCGATTTGCATGTATTTGCTCATCTTGCATGCCTTTCCGGGTTCTTCAGTGAGGGTGTAAGCACTCGAATTGACATTATGACACAGCCTCCATGGGGAGGGAAAAATGAGGATCTTCGCGCATCCTCCGCGACGTTAAGTGAAAGGGGCCCGTGTGTCAATGAAGAAGTCGGAGAAGCTTAGTGCTTCGATTCGCAAATACGGTCACATATATTCCTAACGCTATACGAAGGATTCGCTCCCTCCATTCGGCGCAAGCCGTTCGGCCTCCAGGGGCTCATGGCCGAGGGCAGCACTTTGTCCAGAGGGAATAAATTCGTTAGCGAATTTATGAGTCGAAGGACTTAGGGATTTTGCACGGCACAAGAAAAGGCTTCAACCAGAAACCTCCTCAGCTTGCCAGCGGGTCTTGGAGGCATTAGTTTTTTAAATATACTTTGATAGAAAGGTATGGTGAGGAGAGATTATGGATCCTATCACCCATTTGACTGCCGGTGCACTGCAAGGGCACGCATTTCGCCCGGTTCTCAAAAGCCGATGGGTGTTCATCTTCTGTCTGATCGCGGCACTGCTTCCGGACATGGATAATCTAGTGGGGCTCGCCAACCCGGAGCTCTACCTCCTCCATCACCGGGGAATAACCCATTCTTTCCTGGGAGCCCTATTCCTGTCTCTTCTGTTGCCACTCATTTTTCGACTGTTCTCTTCCTCTTTTCCGTTTTGGCGAGGGGCGATTGTGGCCTGTGTGGGAATTTTGGTCCACATCTTCCTGGACCTGGTGACCGCCTACGGGACCCAAATATTCTCTCCCTTTAGCAGGACACGCTACTCGGTATCGTGCGTTTTCATTATTGATCCCTTTTATACGCTGTCCCTTGTCGCCCTTTTGGCTGTGACCCTTTTGCGGAAAAGGGCTCGACGGACTCTGGTTGCGTTGGGGCTGGCATGGCTCCTTTTGTACCCCATGGTGAATCTTGGGATTCGCACAGCCTTGGAGCAAACCCTTGAAAAGCGCCTTGCATACGAAGGCAAAACTTACGAAAGAATACACGTCTCCCCCGATGCGTTAACGCCCCTCTACTGGAAAGTGATCCTTGAAACCGACTCGAGCTATGAAATGACCCATCTTAGTCTCCTCAGCCCCAAAAAACCCATGATGTTTCAGACTTTTCAAAAAGCAGACCGGGCGCTCATGGAACGGCTGGGTGAAGAGGTCTCTTTTTTTGGAACCTATGCCTGGTTTGCGGAATTTCCCACCATGAAGACGGTTCAACACGCCAGTGAACGTGTGATCATTTTCAGTGACTTGAGGTTTCAGAGCAGCCTTGAATTCGTAAATCGACATTTCAGGAGTGGTGAAACCCCCTTTTCTCTCATGGCGGTCCTCACGGAGGAGGGAGAATTGGTGAAATACACCTATCACCGACCAGGCAGCGCGGCTTTCATTCAGCAAATGGAGTGACCCTCTGTGAAGGAGGAATATTAATACACAGGTTCTAACGGTGATTTGTGATTATGAGTCCTCAGCCCGCGTGAGCTCCCGATCCCATGTTGACAACCTGTGAATATTCCCCCTAGAATGCGCTCACCGGTTCCTTGCTTTGATGAATCGTGCGCGCCGCTGGATCGCAAAAGGAGAGGATCCATGAAAAAGCAAAGTTCACAGAAAACTTCGACCCGATGGTATAGAAAAAGCCGTGTAGGCCTTGTTTTGGTCATCATCGTCGTGCTGGTTGTTTTTGTGCTTGTTGTGATGGCATTGAATTCCAGAAAACCTCCGTCCCTGACGCTGGAGAATGTGGATCCGAAGGCGAAGGGCGCCTATTTCATCAGAACCAATCAGGCCCTCGTGCAACAAATGATGGACAACTGGTTACCGAACGACATTTTCTGGCCGACCGTTTTCCTGGACAATATGCCTAATTTCCAAATCGGCATGTTGGAGGTGGTCCGATACAATGTTCGCGTGTTAAGAGACAATCTCACCCGCATGAGAACGACGGATAAATTAGACCCCCACGCCGAGGCCGCGTTCACATCCCTTTCCAATGATCCCTACAAGTGGTGGTTTCCCTCGGCTGAGAGCAAATGGAAGGCCGGCTATGTGCATCTGGAGGCTTTCTATCAGAATCTGCTTAAGGGGGAATCCAATTTCTACCCCAGGGCCGACAACCTGGTAGAGCTTCTGAGTCAGTACGCTTCGCTGATGGGCGGCGCCAATACGCGACTCATCAATGCCCCGGGAGATCTTAAAGAAACCTTGGCCGTGGAAGACCAAAAAGAGAAAGGTCCCGGCGGTGCAAGGGTCGTGGAGATCGACATTCCATGGTACCAAGTGGACGACAATTTTTACTATGCTCAGGGAGTGGCCTACGCCCTCTACGAGTCCTTTAAAGCCATCAGGGTTGATTTCATAGCGGTCCTCACTGACAAAAACTCTGTGACCCTGGTGGACAAGATTCTGGAGAACTTGGGGCGATGCAATTTTGAGCCCCTGATCGTTTTCAATGGAGATCCTGATAGCATTTTTGCAAATCACTCCCTGAATTTATCGGGCGTGTTCAATGATGCCAGACAGAAGGTCAACTCCCTCATCATTGCCTTAATGCAGGGGTGAGGCCGAAGATTGGAACATCGGAAGGCGTAAGTCGCCCTTCGACGAAGCTCAGGGTAGGCAAGGCATAAGGCGCAAGGCCAAGAAAAGATACCCTAATCACGAAAGTACGAAACAAAGAAGGAGTAATGGAGTGCTGGAGTATTGGAGTAGCGCCCTTTTCCCAATATTCCATCATTCCGGAAACGGGTTCCGGAGTTTTCATGCATGAAATGTCCATAGCGCAAAGCCTCCTTGACATTATCAAAGAAGAGATGGAAAAGCATGACGCTAAGATCTTAAGGGCTGTGCGGCTCAATGTGGGTCAGATGACAGCCGTTGTGCCCCAAGCTCTCTCTTTTTGCTTCGAGGTGATCACCAACGGGACGGAACTTGAAGGGGCACGACTCTTCATGGACATTGTGCCTCTGAAGGGCTATTGTCCTGAATGTGATGTGGAATTTACCATAGAGGACTATACGTTCATGTGCCCTTCGTGCGGGGGCAGCAAGATCGAAACGATCGGCGGCCAGGATCTGTCCATTGTAGAGATCGAAGTGGATTAGGAGTCATTTGACATTTGAAGCGCTGCCTTCTGTGGAATCTTCCTGACCTGAAGGGCAAGCGGGGCAGGCACTTATTAACAAGGGGTTTTGCATGAAGATTTCAGTGGTCCGAAATATTCTAGAAGCGAATGAACGAATTGCCGAGCAGAACAGAGACCTATTCAATGAAAACAACCTGTTTGTGATCAATCTCATGAGCTCACCCGGCGCGGGCAAGACCAGCCTTCTTGAAAAGACGATTGATGCCCTGAAAGGGGATTTGAGAATTGGGATCATAGAAGGCGATATCCAATCCTCTGAGGACGCCGAGCGTATTGCCCAAAAGGGTGTGCCCGTAGTCCAGATCAACACGGGTGGTGCCTGTCACCTTGATGGGAATATGGTCAGGGATACCTTCCCGGAATTCAATTTCAAGGAAATGGACCTTCTTGTGGTGGAGAATGTGGGAAACCTGGTCTGCCCGGCGGAGTTCAAGGTGGGAGAGGATTTCAAGGCCATGATCCTGAGCGTTACCGAAGGCGATGACAAGCCCGCCAAATACCCTCTCATGTTTCACGAATCAAAGGTGCTCCTCATAAACAAGACCGATCTGCTCCCCTACGTGGATTGCAGCGTGGAAAAGATCCGAGAAGATAGCCTGAAGATCAATCCGGATCTTGACATATTCGAAATCTCCTGCAAGACGGGGAAAGGCCTTGAAGCCTGGTACGAATGGGTCAAGGACGCGGTGAGAAATAAAAGGAGCAAGAAGCGTTGAACATCTGACGAAGTTTTTCTGCAACAGAGGAAATGTTCGAAGCCCTGCGACTCCCAGACTTACCTCGAGTGAGGATTGACACCCTCAGAGCACCGTCCTCCACGCGACCGGCGATATGGGTGGTTGAAGAGAACGGCGTCAAGGCTGTTGTAAAAGATTACAGTGTGAACGGCTTTTTTTACCGGAACGTCATCGGCCGCTTTCTGGTCTGGCGAGAGGAAAAGGCATACAGGAGACTTAGGGACCTTGAAGGCATTCCCTCATTGTATCGTGTCATAGAAGGTTTGGCCCTGGTTACGGAGAAGATCCCCGGCAAAAACTTGGAAGGACTCGAGAAGGAGGCGAGGCTCTCGGCGGATTTCTTTGAGGATTTGAAAACCCTGGTGGAGAACGTTCATAGGCGCGGTGTTGCACACTGCGACCTCAAGAGAGCGCCCAACATTTTGCAGGGAGATGACGGCAGGGCCTATGTCATAGACTGGTCGGCGGCTATTTCAGAAAGGGAGTTCCGATGCTTCCCATTGAAACTCATCTACAAACGATTCCTTTTGGATGATTTCAACGCCATCACAAAAGTTCAACTTAGACATTGCCCTGATGAGATCAGCCCGGAAGAAAAACGCCGATACAAGCGGCGGAGTGGGGCGGAAAAACTTGTGAGGGCCGTCAGGGATAGATTCAGGGACCTGTTACAGCGGATCGCTTGAGGTTTTGTGGCTAAGGAGTCTGATCTGACGTGTCCAGCGTAACCATGATTTTTTGGGCGATACCCCTGCCCATGGCCAGGCGGGTCGAGCCATGTCCGATAATGAGCCTGCCCAGGCCGTTATTGTTGATGATTTCCAAACGGTCCCCGGTTCGCAGCCCCATCGAGGCGAGGCGCGCTCTGGCCTCACGTCCTCCCATCATGTCTTTTATCACGATCTTCTCCCCGGGTTTTGCCACGGCAAGAGGCATCAGAGGCCGCCTCTTCTTCAGACATTCAGAACACAGGCCATAGATTTCCATCTTGTGCTGGAGAATGTGGAAGCCTTCGTAGGCCGCTATTCTCGCTTGCAGTCGCTCCATGTCTTCATTGCTGAATTCCACAATTTTTCCGCATTTTGTACAGATGAGATGGTCATGGTGCTTGCCGAGATGGCGGTGCTCGTAACGGGGCGGTTGCCCATCAAAGTGCTCCTTCTGAGCGAAGCCGAGGTCGACCCATCGATTCATGCACTGTCTCACAAAATCGGGCTCGTAGTCATGCCCTCTCTCTCTCAGAAGCTTCAAGAGTTCTTCCAGGGTCACATGCTCCTCGGTGCTCAGGAAGGCATCGATCACATCGAGCCTTTTGTCAATATTCCCGACGTCGTCACCCTCTATGAGGGCGCGGAAATTGGCTTTCTCAAACTGACTGTTGTTTCTCATGAACGATTTCCTATCCTTTCATTTCATTGCATTTGCTTCTGACAATCTGCGCAGTATCCGGTCACGTCGAGGCGGTGGTCCACAACCTTGAACCTGTATTTCTTGGCCAAGCGCTCTTCGAGTCTCTTAATGTCTTTGTCGACAAACTCAACGACTTTGCCGCAGTGAAGGCAGCGCAAATGACAGTGATGTCCATGGCCATAAATGGGTTCGTAGTGCATATGGCCGTCTTCGTGCCAGACTTCCCTGATGAGACTGCATTCCATAATAAGGGGAATATTGCGATAAATGGAAGCCTTGGAGACCCTGCTCCCCTTCTGTCGCAGCCTCAGGTACAGTTCGTCCACGTCGAAATGGCCATGACCGGCAAATATCTCCCGAATGATCTCTTCCCGCTCAGGCGTATTCCTCAGCCCTTTCTTGCTGATGAACGACCGGAAAAGATCAATTTCGTCTCCCATCACCACCTCCTATTGCAATTTAGTATCAAAAGTAATAGGAGCGGGATCGGATGTCAATACCTAAAATCAGAGGGCCGAAGGCGCAAGGCCCAAGGCGCAAGGAGAGGGCCATTCAAGGACTAAACGAAACCGGAAAGACAGCCCGCCAGAGGAAATAGCCGAATCGTTTTACGCATTGATGCCCAGGAAGCCAAGATAGCCTTTCACAGAGTTGGCCATGAAAAACCTTTCTCTCTCCTGGACGTCTTCACCCAAG